>Ga0315275_10002337_pt1 | contig 17050 bp, 17 predicted proteins | sample YL17G03_0_MG_FD_205557 | JGI IMG/M metagenome (GOLD analysis project Ga0315275, IMG submission 205557) | Sediment microbial communities from Yellowstone Lake, YNP, Wyoming, USA - YL17G03_0 | ecosystem: Environmental > Aquatic > Freshwater > Lake > Sediment | place: USA: Wyoming | collected... | reverse complement strand
GTTGCCGCGGAAATGCGAGCCGAGGGGAAAGTCTAAGGACATTCCCATGCCGTCCTGTTGCTCAGGCTCAGAACAGGACTAACCGGAGCGTTACCCGAGCCACTACGGAAGCCATTGCCCATGGCCGAGCCAAACGTGGAAGGTAAGACAAGCAGCGGTTACTGCATTGGACCGTGAGCCAAATGCAATGTGTTGTTTGTTTTATCAACTTTTAACAGGAGTATTTTCAATATGGCTCTCACATGGACTGATGTGACGGCTTCGACTAATAAACATATCATCGAAAATTAGCTTGTAATAGGTGACCATCTATGGTAACATAGAATGGAAAACCCTTTCTGATTGACTCGAACCCTGAGATGGGAACGAGGGCGAAGAGGCTTATGGACAACGAACTTGATGTAGCTTGGGCTGCTGGATTCATTGACGGGGACGGATTCATTTCTATTGAAAAAACAGGAAATGTATCAAAAGCCGGAAACCAGTCATATACTACCAGGGTTGAGGCTACTCAAGGGGTAATAGAACCGCTTAACGAACTTGTCAGGATATTTGGTGGTCATATATTTATCATAAAGAATACCTTTGGTAAATATTTTGGCTGGAGACTCAAAGGAGAGCAGCTTAAGGGTGTACTTCAGGCCCTTATTCCACATCTTAGAGTCAAAAAGCGTCAGGCGTTACTTGCGCTTGAATTTAACCAAACAATAGATAGAAGACAAAGTATAAATGGTGTGTTCTACGGGAAAACCACAGAAGATGTCCGAACAAAGCGAGATTCTCTTTATAATGAAATAAAGAGATTAAACAATCGCAAGCTTCACGCTGAGAGACTGAGCGAAAGGGCTCCCTTCGTAGCAGGGGATGATGCAACAGTCCGAACTGCAGCAAATAAAGAAGCCGCAGAACTGGCAGAAATGACCAGTCACTCTATACAATAGAGTCTAAGTAACAGAATGCCCGCGTTTAGTGGATAATGTTTATAAGTCCAGCCCGATCTTCACCCGCTTGAGAACCCGCAACGCCGAAAGATTTGAGGGTGGTACCTCGATATAATGGGGGCACTCGATAGAAATATCGAAATGCGAATTCTCTCTGATTGACTTGGATGCTGAGATGCAAACAGGGCGGAAGGCTACGGCCACCGTGAACGACTGAGCGAGAGAACATCCTACGGGATGATGCGACAGTCTGATCTCATGGAAAACGAACCATGAGTTAACACAATGCTTTCAGACACCCAATCGCGTTTGCGGAACTCAACGGCGCAGCTTTCCAGCGTGGGGGAACGTTCAATTGTTATGGTATAGTTGAACTAAAACGATGCCTGATACAGGGAAATTCCGGCCTATGGGACCACCCTGAGCAAGCAACCGTTAGGTGTGCAGCTGCACAGACTAAGTGGCATCGTCCCGGAAACGGGAAAGCGATAGTCGGGACTGCATCGAGCCTTAAGATGCAGAGGTCGGCAGAAATGACCGGCCCGCTCTATAATAGGGCGGCAACAGATCGATTACATACGTACAGACGGACACAGCTAAAACCAATAGAATCAATAGTTTAAAGTCTATTGACTTTATTTTAAGGGTTGTGTATAATACGATCGGTAATACAGGGAACGCCCACTAAGTACGGGAAACCCTGACCAAGCAGTTGGAAAGAATATGGACACATTAAACCAGCGTGCAGGTGCAGAGACTAAATCCGAACGGCCAGAAATGGCAAGTGATAGTCCGAACTGTGGTGATAGAAAAGCCATAGAGCAAGACAGAAATGATCTTGCCAAGAGATTTCATAATCTCTGTAAGTAACAGAAAACGCTTGAGTTGGTTCCGAAATTTTACTATGTAAATGTCACGCTCAACTAAAGGGGCGGTTGCGACATAATACAGGGAACGCCCATCAAAAGGGTTACCCTGACCAAGCAGATAAAAGTTATGGGAATTGGATCTCAATTGGCATACGCAGCGGGAATATGGGATGGCGATGGGTGTGTTTTCTGTAGTGAAAGAGAAAATGTATCTGGTCAAAATTCATACGTTGTTAGGATGTCAATAAATCTCGATAGCAAGAAGGTTATAGAAAAGCTTAACGGTCTTCTTGCTGGTAATATGGGAAAATTTTCAGGAAGAAAAGACGGTTGGTATTTTGCTAGTTCGTCAATTAAAGCAGCTGAATCATTGAAAAGAATTATCCCATTTTTACTGGCAAAAAAGCCCCAGGCAGAAATTGCTATTAACCTTCAGAGAGAGATGACGGAGTCCAGAAATAAGTTTAGAACAATAGGTAAAGAGGGGGCGTCCCCTGTTCCTGAAGTGATAATGAAAAACCGAAAGATGATGGTTGATAAAATCTATCAATTGAAAGAATTTAATTCTGCCGGTTTTGAATTAGATGAAGCTGGAATTTCTAAAGAAGAACTTTTGTCCTATTGCGCTGGGCTTGTTGATTCTGATGGGTGTATTAGTATTGTTTCTTCTGGAAAGATGCATACACCATTAGTTCAGATAAAAATGGGCGACCTACTTCCTATGCTTAGATTCAGTTCTATTTTTGGCGGTTCTTTTTATGATGACGGAAATATGAATACCCTTAGGCTTAAGGGATCGAAGTCCGTTGAGTGTTTGAGGGTGCTACTTCCTTATCTTATCATAAAAAGAGAGCAAGCCGACCTAGCTATCCTTTTTCAAAATAGTATAGATCTTTGGAAAAAGAGATTCTCTTCGGGATATCCCAAGGTTCTTCCTCAAGAAGTTAAGGAAAAACGAAGAGGGTTAATAGCCAGGGTCAGAGACCTCAATCAGGCAAAAAATAACAGATATCGTGCAGGTGCAGAGACTAAATTGTCGCAGTCGGAAGAAATTCCGATAAGTGATAGTCCGATCTATGGGGATGATAAACCCATAGCGAACGAAAGTTCGGTAAGGCTATAAGTCCTTATAACACTATGCTTTGGGACAGACAACGTTCTCGCACGCGGCCCAGAATCCGCCATGAACTATATCGAAAGCAAGATGGTAAATGCTTCCGGTAAAATGGCGAAGCTTCTAGGCACGGATCTTTTCCTTGATGGTACTGGTGTAAACTCCAGTGCCATCTCTCTCGATGGTCTTCAACAGGCTCTCGACAACGGTAATACCTTCACATCCTACGGCGGAATTACCCGTACCGACCTTGGTGTCGTTGCAGGTACAAATAACGCCGGTATCAATGCGTATGTAAACACCGTTGCTACCTTCAACATGGCAGCTCTGCAGACTGCGTATGGATCAGCATGGTTCGGTAACGAACATGTGGATCTTATCGCTACCACACAGGCTGTCTGGAACATTGTTTGGAATAAGATTTTGCCTCAACAGAGATTCCTCGAAGAGTCTTCTGATGTAGCAAAATGCGGATTTCAATCATTGCGTTGGAACGGGGCATCGATCGTAGTTGATCAGTATTCCCCTGCTGGAGTAATTTGGGGTCTTAACACCAAATACATCAGCTTGTATATCAGTACTCTTCCTAAATATCAGTTCGGGTTCACAGGCTTCAAAGAAGCCCAGAACACCGATGATGTTGCGGGACAGTATCTGTTCGCCGGTAACCTTTTAATTCCCGCGCCGAGATTGATGTTTCAGATCAACGGCGTGACGGCATAAGGAGGTAACCATGGTAGACGGATTGTTTTCTTTTGGAACCCTCGAAACGGTTGAAGTTCCTAAGCTGGGACCTGCGGTCGCTAACGACGCTACTGCGCTTGCGCCTCTCGGTGTCCTGTTACGACACAATGGCAAAGTATTTCGCTATGTGAAATTCGATAAGGGAACCGATGCGATTGCAGCTGTAGCCTACGGCGTGACCTACTGGAAAACACTAACCATGCCAGATCCGGAAAACGGAGTGGCTGGTGTGTTTACGGTAACATGCGACCTTAGCTCCGCGCAAAACGCGGGTATTAATCTTGTTGCCGGTGTCCTTGGATGCGTGGTAACAGACGGATACTATACCTGGATTCAGGTTGGTGGTATTGTTACCGCTCTTTGCGCTGCAAGCACTGTTGCCGGTGACCTTTGCGTTTACGGAACCGATAAGACTTTCGGTCGTAACGCATACGGCTCACAGGTCAACCATCCTTACGGCGTTGCGCTGTCAACACTTGTTGCTGCGCAGGGTGGCACCGCTTCTAACACCTGTTCTGTGTTGCTCCAGAACTTGATTTGGTAAGGAGGGACTATGGCTGCAATAACTCCTAGTGCCTCTGAGCTAGTCTCGTTGGGGAGCAGGGACGGTGTTGGCGCTTCATTTACCACGATTGCCGATACTAATACGTGGACAACTGGCCTTTCTGTTGTTGAGGGCGTAGTTATTACTCCTGCCGCAAGTGGGTACACCTATGGTGCAACCTATGCCGCGGGAGGGGTGGTTACGTTCTTAGTAGCAGGAGGACCAATGTCTAACGTTCGCTGTTTGGCGATCGGATACAAATAGTCGGAGTGCCCGGAGTCCTGTTATGGGGCTCCGGGCATCCATTTGCCCGGGCTCCGCACAGACCGAAGGATGACCTATGGCTGGACTCCGACATATTGTCCTGTTCTACGCTTGCTCGCGCGAGTCCCGCCCGTGGTCTGCCTTCAATGTCCAACGTTGGACAAATCTGTTTATAGAGGTGTAGCATGACCACAGTTGGACCTATACAACCCATGCAGGGTGGCGCAGCACTGCAGGAAAACTTCGGTTCCATGGTGAACCACATCCTGAGCTTCGTCCCAGATTGCCCTCCGCAACTTGCCAAACGTAGACTAAATACCACACTGCGTCAGGTGTGCGATCGTCATGAGTGGGCCGGACTACTGGTTCGCGGAGAAATGTATATACCCGCATCATACTCAACTGGTACAGTAACAACTATAGCTGGAAGCGATCTTGTAACAGGAGTAGGAACCGCTTGGCCATTCAACGACCTTGTTAACACTACGCTAAGCGCAGCTATCACTATTGCCGGTGAGTACCAGGATGTAACACCGACAAGTATGACCGGTATAGGAATTGGGGATTGGCTGCTTGTTGGATCCGGAACAGCTACAGAAGAATACATGCTAGTTATCTCGGTTGGAGCATTAAGCTTCAAGGCTAAACCTCTGTATGTACACGCTGCTGGTGCAACCATGACAAAGTCTTCGCTTATGCGAAGGCAGTTCCGTTTGGGTGTAACCCGTCCGTTTTATAATATCGTTGGGGTAAAGACCGGACAGATCTTAAAACTGGATCTTCCGTGGAGCCATCCAAACGCCTCTGGATCTGCGTACCAGATTGCAAAAATATATATTGAATTTGATCAGGGATTGCGTTTGGTTTGGGCGATGATAAATTCTAGTCAGGGCTGGCGCATAAAACTTAACCTTCCACAAGAAGCTTTAAATAGTTACGATTCGTGGAGGACAACCCAAGGCTGGGCCTATTCATTAGCCGACTATATACCAGACGAAGTTGGCCGTGCTCGGTTCGAATTGTATCCATCAACATCTATGGAACAGGGTTTCCCATACCTTGCATATAAGAGTATACCCAATATGGAAAACGATGAAGACACCGCTCCAATGTGTATACCATCTCATATGCTTGTACACGGCGCTCTATCTACAATTGTGATGTCTAATCGAAAGTCACCTTACTATGATCCGGCTCTTGCAGCTGCATTCGCAGCGCAGTATGAATCAGATTTGCAGTACGCTATAATTGCAGATCAAAATATTTACGATAATGCATTAATGTGGTGTTATTCAAAATATCCGTACAGTCAGCAAGGAGCCGCCTGGGCTCAGAGCCACGATGCCTTTTAGAATCAATGGTTTACAGTGATATGAAGATATGCTCTAAGTGCAAATCCGAATTACCAGAAACCTCCTTTTATAAACACAAAAGGACCAGGGATGGATTGCGCCAACAGTGCAAATCTTGTACGGATAATAAATCCAAAGAGTGGGCAAAGAATAATCCGGAAACCGTTCTAGAACTTGCCAGAAAAAACTATCATCGAAATAAAGACAAAATTTTAGAAAGAGGAAAGAGGTATAGAAAGGAAAACCCATTAAGCCAAGAGCGTAAGGATGAATTAAAAGAGTATCACAAAATATGGCACGCAGAAAACAAAGACCGTATGGCTGAATATTATAGAAATTATTACTTAGAAAACAGAGAAGAAATAAACGCCTATAATGCTGCTTGGCAAAAGTCTACTCCAGAAAGAATAGAAAAGAGAAACCGGCAGGGAAAAAGATACAGGGAAAACAACCCAGAAAAAGTTCTAGCCGCCCAAAGAAGTTGGAATGAAAGAAACAGAGACAAGAAGGTGGCATATGTAAGAAATCGAAGAGCCCGTGAAGATGGGGCAGAGGGGTTCTTTACTGGTGACGATTGGGCGGAAATCAAAGAAAAATATGACCACCGCTGTATAAAATGTTTTCTCCAAGAACCCGAGATTAAGCTTACTCCCGACCATGTTGTGCCATTGTTTCTAGGGGGAACAAACTGGCCAAGCAACATACAACCATTATGTGGAAAATGCAACAGTAGCAAGGGCCCAAAATTTATTGAATTCCGTCCAGAAAGACTATTAAATGGAGCAACCGTCAATGTATAAAAAGATTTTAGGGTGCGTACCAACGTACCACAGCATAAACCCCGAACCCTTTTTGCATTTTGTTATGTTATCTCAAGAGTCCGGTAGGGCCGAACAACGCAAAGAATATGGAGTCCGCTGGATGGTGGCTGGACCGAAGATTAAGACTGCCGTCGCGCGCAATCAAGCTGCATACGCAGCGATCGACTATAAGGCAGATTACCTTCTCATGATCGACGACGATATGATATCCCAGCCGACGGTCATAGAAGCCCTGTTACGGCACGACGTGGATATCGCTGTTCCCCTGTTCTTCCGTGCTACGCCGCCGATCGAGCCTCTGGTTTATGACCTTGATGAACTCGGGAGTCCTGTTCCAATATTAAAGTATCCCAAGAACGCTTTATTCGAGTGCCCAGGGGGAGCCGGAACAGGAATGATGCTCATTAAGACCGATGTACTGAAGGCGCTGCAGGAGAATGGTCCTGTTTTCAATGATGGCGGAAACGAGGACATAGAATTCTGCGCAGCCGCTCGAAAGCTTGGATACAGGACGTGGTGTGACAGCTCGCAGGCGGTCTCACAGATGGGACTCCCACGAGCTGTGGGGGTGTCGGACTACCGTTATCCTGTTCCACCGAAGCGAGCGTGGGTGTGTCCACCCAAGTACAAAGACAAGGTAATCGAGTACACGCTGGATTCGTTTCCAATGTCCAACGTTGGACATGCACAAGAATTGACAGCAATGTAGTAAAATATAACAGGAGGAAGTATGCGCAAAGAAATTAAACCCGAGGAATGCAGGCCGTGTCCGACATTCAATCAGGCACCAACCGGTCACAAGATTCCGGATAAACGATCGGCTGACGATCCGTCCATGGCAGTCTACGTACCAGACTGCGGAGTGAAGGCTGGCGGAGAATTCATGACTCCGTTCGTGTTGGACGAAGACGATCTTCCCGGACCCTGCTGCAACAACAACCAGGGCTCATAAGGATAAGGAGAAGCTATGGCGCTGACACTACTATCTAAGACGGTTGCGACCGCTGGCACTCGGGTGGCGCTCAGCGCAGGTGCTCTTGTGGTTAAACAGGCACTGGTTCAGGTCAAGTCTGCCAATACCGGTAAGATATATCTTGGTGGAATCACGGTTTCTTCAGCTCTTTGTATTGAGCTTGGAATACCACAGGCTGGAGCCACACTTCCTTCGTTTTTACTACTTCCGACAAGTTCTGCAAACACCTTTGATCTTGCCGATATCTACATAGACTCTTCGGTAAACCTTGAAGGTGTCAACGTTCTTTACGAGCCATAACAGGATAAACCATGGCAATGATTAATGCGACAAAAGTCGTAGCGGTAGCGGGAACAAGAGAACCTCTTACTGTTGGAAGTGTGTTGGTTAAACAGGTAGTGATACAAGTTCTGTCCACAAATACTGGAAAGGTGTATATAGGGGACAATACCGTTGTGGCCACCGTTGCGATTGAACTGGGATTCCCTATTTCCGGAGTCCTGCTGCCATCAATTAGGATGAGACCGGTATCCGTTACATCATCGCTGGATCTTCACGACCTATACATCGACGTGTCGGTGTCTGGCGAAGGCGTTCAAATTTTCTATGAGCCGTTCTAAGGCGCACAAGGAGTAAATATGGGAAGCGGAATATCATTGTATGGGCCTACGGCTCCGAGGTTGGTATTTAATGTTGGGGATCGAGGGGCAAGTCCAAGCGCTACGGCAGCGGTGAATACGGCGGCTATTCAAGCGACGATTACCGCATGTGGTGCCGCTGGGGGCGGAACGGTGTTTTTACCAAATGGAATATATAAATATAATGGTGGTCTTTTAGTATCCTCAGACTCTGTGATTATTAACGGAGATAAGTCTACTCTAAAGAAAATGAGCACAACCGCTGTTGGGCTGACTGTGGATTTTGGAATAAACTATACCAACATACGTGACCTATATTTTGACAACAATGGTCTTGCAGGAGTCGCATTCAAGTACGGTGGCCACTATGGACAGATATCTGGTATTAAATTTACAGGTGTGATTACTCCTGACTACGCAATGTGGATAAATGGAGCCAATCTAACCTCTTTTAGCGATATCACATTCGGCACTAATTATGGAGGGATCTTAATAGACGACGCAGGTGTTCCTACTTACGGTGCTATATACTCGAACTTCAAAAATGTTTCCGTAGGTCCAACCACTCTCTATAGTATCGCTATATATTATGCAGTCTCTTTAAAGTTTGATAGCACTTATGTGGAAAGCCCAGTCTATATTGTAACTCCAGCTAGAGACATAATGTTCATGGGATTAACTGGAGAACCCGGAGCATTAGGCCTTATGGTTTTAGACGCAGCACGGAACATCTCTGTTTATGGCGGGAAGATCTTTAACGCTGCAGATTGTGGAGTGACTCCTTGGTTCAGTCTTCATGACGTAATAAGATTTAGCCTATCGAACTTTAATATGTTAGATGCGTTTTCAGGGGCAAATCGACCATATATAACTATGGACGGCTGTTCCTATCCCATGATCAAAGATATCATGATAAGAAACTCTTCAGGAAACGCTCACTACTTTATCTCAGCTTCAGGGACACGATCTGATTATGTTAGCATTGATAATATATGGCAGTACTCGACAGGCACAATATCTAATCTGCTAAAAATAGGATACTCTTCCATCAAAAATTCAAATTTGATTCAGGCTTTTGTGGTTGGATCTCAGTTTTTGTCCGCAGAGAATATTTCTGGTGCTTTAGATACGTCTAATGTGGCTTACGGATTCAATTTGATCAACTGCCCTACTGTTACTGATGTATCGAACCTATCTGTTATCTCTGGTGCCGATGGAGTAGTTACCCGTTTTGCATCGTTAGCTTCTCCCGGCAGCGGCGAACTCGTTTTAGGAACTAATTCGTATACCGGCAACACGTATGAAATCACCGGAACTAACAATATAACAAGCATCTCAGCGGCCTCTTCAATGGCTGGTAGATTTGTCTTTCTCAAGTTCGCTGGAATACTTACTTTCACCGATGGGAACAACCTGAAATTGGCAGGAAATCTAGTGACGGCGGGGAATACAACTATAGCCCTCATCTGTGATGGGACCAACTGGTATGAAGTAGCGAGGTCGGTAAACTAAAACAGGATTCTCGTGGCAATCTTTACAAGCACAGTAATCAATCAGGTCATCAGGCGTTTAAACGAGCTAAGTATAACTGTGCCCGTTCACTGGACTCGCGCCGAGATCGTGACATGGCTGAACGATGCAATTACAGAGATCAACCTGATCTCCGGTGAATTGCAGGACATCGACTCTGTAACACTGACTCCGACCAACCAGAACCTTGCTGCATTGGCGAGCGATTCGATTGCTCCATTGGCAGTATCGGTAGATGGAAAATATCTACAACGTTCCAACATCGGTGACCTGGACAACGACGTTGAGTTTGAAGAGGATGATCAGGTGGCGTCTGTACCCCGTGTATGGTGTGCTTTCGGTACCACACAGATCCTGCATTGGCCTCGCGTGACCGCGAATAAAGCGGCTGCGGTGACGGTGTTGCAGCAGCATACTCCTGTTACAGATGGGGCTGTGGAAATGCCTCTGCGCGATGAATATGTTCAGTGTGTTGAAGACTTCTGTGTATCCCGAGCGATGTTCAAAGAAGGCGGAGCAGAATTCCAGCAGGGCATAGAGACCTATAACAGGTTTCTTGACGGGGCCCAGCAGCTATCTGGTCGCAACTTACTGCGACGTTACCCTGCATGGACGGCGTCTACAGAAACCGCAGATGTTACATTGCGTGGTAAGTCTCTAGACGCTAAGGGTGGACAATGAGCAGCACCGTTCAGAATATTATAGACCGTGTTAGCGTGGATTTACAGGAGGATCCCACGTTTACCACCAACGGAATTTGGACTGTAAACGAGATCATAGGATACGTCAACTATGCGGAGACGGACTTTCAGCGTCGTACCGGAATCCTAAAAACGAGCGTAACAGTAAGTAGAATTGGTGTGGCCCTTTATACCGCAGAGTTTTTTGGTGCAGCGATGTTTGTAGTTCACGTTACCAATCCGTCTCCTTTTGGCGGAAGTATTTTTCCAAAACCCCTGGGAACGATGGATATTGAGCGTGTATCATATGACAAGAAGAGGTTGTATAGACAAACACTGTGGGATCTATCACGAGAGAACTTGAACTGGAAAAACAATCCATACGGCAGACCGAAATATTATTATGAAGACGGCGGATTACCTATAAACACTTTTTCTACTGAGCGGCTCCCAGCTACAATTCTTACGTTCCGGTTGTTTTGCGATATACTACCTACAGTGAATACATTGGTCACAGCAACTCTGACTATACCTGATACATGGGTGCAGTATATAGCGTGGGAGGTTTTATCACTTTGCTTGTCTAGGGATGGTGACGGCCAAGACATTGCAAGAAGTTCCTACTCACATAGCCGATATATTTTTGGCGTGAACCTGTGTTTACGTCTGATACGCGGAGAAACGCAGGAACCGGTTGTTGCGGTTGGAAGTGAGCAGCAAAAATGAATACTGTATATCTTCTATCTGACCCCATAACTAGCATGCCGAAATATATTGGAGTTACAAAGCATCCATTAAAAAAAAGACTAAAACAGCATCTATTAGAAACTCGGCATTGTCTAAAGTTTTATTGGATTCAATCTTTAAAAAAAGAAGGTCTTGTTCCAAAGGCAAAGATTTTAGGGGTTGTAGATAATTCCGAACGTGTTAGCGCTGAAATGGCGTGGATTAAAATTTTCAGAATGATGGGATATCCTTTGGTAAATAGTACAGATGGTGGTGAGGGATTTTCTGGATTAAAGTTTACCGAAGAACACAAAAAAAACTTAAGCAAAGCCAACAAAGGACAAGTCCCATGGATAAAAGGAAAGCACCATACCGAAGAATCCAATAGAAAAAATAGCAAGTCCCATATGGGAATTAGGCCTTCTGACGAAGTCAAAGAAAGAATAAGTAAATCCCGTAGCGGACAACCGGCTTGGAACAAGGGGATTCCAATGACCGAAGAAGCAAAAGAAAACCTTAGACTTAAGCTTACCGGGAAAAAACAACCATCCGAGATGGTTGAAAAAAGACGAAAAAGTATGATTGGGAATAAAAATCGCCTTGGGAAGAAACATCCAGAAAATGACAAATCAAAAATAAGTGCCGGGCTAAAGAGATTTTATGCAGAAAAACGGGAGCGTGAACGCCTAGAAAGAGAGGCGCAAAATGTCTGAGATAAAATCGTACCCATTTTCGTTCGGGTCAACCGGCATAATGCTGAAGAGTTCGAGCGATGAGACCGCTCTGACCCAATACGCCGATCTTAGGAACCTCGTCGGTTCTATCGAAAACACCTTGCGGGTGCGCCCGGGCTACTCGCGCTTAGAAAGTGGAATCCCACAATATCCAAATGGATCTTTCGGTTTTTTATCCACAACTACGAATGACTATCGCTACGCAATCACCGATCAGAAAATCTGGGTAGCAGGCCCACTAGGAACAGGCTACCTTGAAATCAACGGTGGCAGTGGCATGTCTACTGCTCGCCGCGCGCTTGTTGCATCCTACTCTTCATTAGGCACCTACATGGGTCCGCGTATTTTCTTTGCGGACGGAACTCGGTTTGTAAAACATTCAGACGAAGACATTGTATATCCCGATCATATCGGAGGTATGGCTGTTGGCAACGCACGCAACGTGGGTATAGCCAACCCTCCGGATTGGTTCGTGGATCCTGTTGTGGTTCCGCTGTCTGGTGGGGCTGAGTTAACCACAATCAACGACATGCAGACCGAAGCCACATGGGTAGATATTGCTCCCGGTGTATCTACAGCTGGAGGTGCGTCAACAGGTCACAGTGGAACACGAAACTCGGTTATATTGACAACTACAGGTGTAAGCGCTGTCGGTACAATGTGGATTGATCTGGGAGCCGCCTTACCTTTAGGTGACAATAACACCGACAACATCGAAATCTGGATCAAGTACGCAACGCCAGCAGACGCCACCAGAATAGAAGCTATAACAATTTCTTTGGGTATAGATCCAACCGCAGCATTGGCACACTTTAACACGCGCTTTGAAAAATCAATTCTTCCGTCTGAGTTGACCGGATCCATCATAACAGGATCCAGACCAGAGTCTCCAATCGATACCTCTCAGGATCAGCAGTCGTTTGACGACCTATCTCAGGGATCATTTTATACCAAGCGGGAACAGAGCTACATACCGCAGGGCGCTCCTCCGGCTGAAGCTGTGTGGCAGGCAATCCGTATACCTAAGATATCATTTCTGCGCGTTGGTCAGGACTCGTCATCCGCCCCAACATTGGGTTGGGACAATGTGTATGCGATCAAAATAGAAGTAAAGAACACTGACAATGTAGCCGCCCCAAGCGTAGTAAGTTTTGACGACTGGGTACTGAGAAAGTATGGCAACCTCTATGGCGTAGACCTACAATGGCGCTACACTTATTACGACGCGACTACCGATACCGAATCCGATCTGAGCGATGCAGCTGTTATTCCGTATCCTCCTGGTGAAGTGAACGGTGAACAGGTACAGGTAACGTTTCCTGTTTCGCCATCGATTGTTGCACCCCTGCCTCGCATCACACATTACCGACTGTACCGCATGGGTGGAACTATTACCCAGCTTCAGTTGGTGGCTGAGATTCCCTATACCCAACTTGCAGCGGTTACGTACATCGACAATATACCAGACGAATCACTAGGACAGGTTGCCGACCTGGATAACCAACCACCGCCAGCGGGAGCCAAAGGTGTAGCTCTACACAACAACCGCCTGTGGATCTGGGGATGCACAAGTGACGCAAAGAACATATTGCGCTACAGCAAGAACGTGCGCGTAGAAATATTTCCCCTTGATAACAATGTAGTGGTTGGAACGGGATCCGAAGAGATCTTACGAGCAGAAGAATTCGACTCAGAGCTGGTAGTCTGGACCAAGACAATGGTATATAGAATTGTTGGCTCAGACGAAAACAGCTACATTGCTCAGTCAACGCCCTACAATATCGGGATCGGAAACACATTCGCTATCGCATGCGGACGCAACGTAGTCTACCAAGTGGCCTACGATGGCATATACGAGTTTCCAAGCGGCAAGAAGATAAGCGAACCGCTTAATCCGATCTTCCATCAGGAAACCGTCAACGGTATCCCGGCGATCGCTACAGCAGCATCAGCCCTTGCTAAGATGGCACTGGCTGTCTGGGACAACAAACTATACTTCAGCTACGCTTCGCAGGGTGCTACCGAGAACGACAACACACTGGTGTACGATATACTGTACAACCGCTGGTACCGATATGATTTTGGTACACTGGGAATGTTCACCGAGCCAACCACAAATATCCTGACTGCTGGCATCATCATGGCCGGTCACCACACGATGCAGCTCGATAGTCCTGTTTCGTATTACGACATGGACCGTAGCGGTAACACGGGAATATATTGGCGCGTTATTACCAAAGACCTCGATCTTGGTGCCGCGGATCAAGAGAAGAGATTTATAGATATTGTAGTGGATGCCAACGCAAACGGAACATGGGTTGACACATTCGCTTCGTTTAATGGGCTGCTGATGACTCCCATTGGAAGCTTCTTAAATACCGCGCGAGACCAAAGCATACTTCCCGTTCCAACATCTGTAGGCGCTAGTCAGTTGTCACGCCGCATGCAGATGCAGCTATCTGGAAACACTACTTCCAATATAACAGGATTTGTGGAATTGTTCAAGATTATACCGCGCTTCATACCTGAGCCGATGCGCCACAAGAACTTCGTCACCGACTGGGAAAACTACGGCATACCTGGATCCAAGATCTTCCGCGAGCTGCACATTGAGATGGATACCTTTGGTGCCAACCTGGATTCCATTCAGGTCGAAGTAGATGGTGCTGCACCAGCAGGTGGATTGTTCAGCGTTGGAACGGGACACACCATGGCTACAACCGGTCGCACCATGGTCTACTATCCGCTAGGTGTAGACGTTAAAGGAACTCTTGCACGTCTGAGGGTAAACGCTCACACGGGATATGAGGTCAAGGTCTACAGTCACAACTTTGTGTGTTACCCTGAGCCGGACTCCGTACAATTCTTCCAGACCCCGTGGTCAGACGAGGGTGCTCCAAATCTGAAGAAGCGCTTCCGCAAGCTGATGATCGAAATCGATAACCTGGGCCCGGGCAACGTAGATATTGACTGGCAGGTTGATAACGCCTCGGTATTACCAACGCCAACTAAGGTTCTGTCTACCGAAACAGGACGACAGGAGTTTGTCTTCAGTATTGGACCTGATATAGTGGGAACCTTATGGCGCGTTGTTGCCGCGGGATCCACGTCGTCAACCCGATTCAGATTTTACCGAGCGTGGGTGGACGCGATACCGGAACCGTTTAGTGAAAAAAGATACGAGTCTCCGTGGGATGATGATGGCATACCAATGCTCAAGCGCTACCGCGACCTGATCATTGACGCCGATACCAATAGCTCTAATGTCACACTGACAGTTTGGGTGGACGGAGCTGCACTACCGGGAACCTTTACTTTAAATACTACAACCCGCAAGGAGTCAATCTTCTCGTTGCCACTGGATACGCTGGGTAAGATTACCCGCATTACCGCAACCGGTACGACAAGGTTTACCATTTATAAGTTCGCCATGAAGGGCACTCCAGAGTCTCCGGAATCCAGCATTACCGAAAGTGCATGGTCGTCTGAAGGGTGGCCGTACAAGAAGCTGTGGCGTGAGATTGTCATTGAGGCGGATACCCTCGGGGTTCCTGTTACAGCGACATTCTGGCTGGATGGTGTTGCGACCGCACAGACATTCCCGTTCACCCATACAGGACGACAGCTCAGCACCTTCAGCCTTAATAAGGAAACCATTGGTAAGATTGCTCGTGTCACAATTGTAGGTGCGGTTAAGCGTGACTACAGTATTCAGTATGTAGTCGAAAAGCAACCGCCAGACACTACCCTTAGCGATACCTATGAGCGAACTCTTAGCTTCGATCGATTCAAGAGTCTTCGTAGATTGTGGATCTCGGCTAAGAATCCAGCGGTGCTACAGGTGGAAATATGGATAGACGGGGTTATATCTTACGCATCGATTCAACCTATAAACAACCCTGTTTACGGATACAAAAAAACTCGTATTGATCTACCAGATAAGTTGAAGGGTAAACTGGTCCGAATGGTACTAAGCTCTCAGACTAGGTTCCAGGTGTTCTTTGAGGACACCGAGGTTGAAGTCCGCAACTGGAACACCGAAGATTCATATAACAGGGTGAAGTTCCCTCCACCTCAGACGTTCTAAGGATATATGGGCAAAGAGGACTATGATGTTCCGGTAAACGACTGGTCAAAGCTGAAGAGATTTTTCCGCCGAATCTCCGACAGGCTGGACTATGCCACGGGGGACGCGGGCCCTGTTACATTCCACAATTCTCTAAGCATGAATGGTCACAAGATTCTTGATGGACCACCCACCCAGTCTTCTGCATTATCCACTGAGTTTGTAACCAAAGACTATTTGCAGTCCAAGGAAGCCGCAGACCTGATGAACCGCAGTCTAAAGAGTGGTGGTCTGGCTCCTTTAAATGTTACCAACCTGATCGGGTCAACTTCAACCGGAACACCCCCACCAAGGATAGATACTTATGCCAACCGTGGCGCTCCAGTAAATCACAAGGACGAACTGTTCTCTGCCAGCGACAGGAACTACGTGACGTGGTTTAGTGATGGCACCAACTGGCTGTATTTCTTTGGTGCCCAGACCGGTCTCAATGCCACCAGAACAGGACTAACGATGGCGGCAACCGACGCCGGATATCGGTTCGCAACCACCGACACATTTGAGGAATATTATTATACTGGTGCAGCGTGGACGTTCGTAGCCAAAGCGATCGATTCGCCTACGTTCTTTGTAGATTCTGTTAACCATAGGGTTGGTTTTGGGACGACGGGACCGACGAGAAAATTAGATGTTAGAGGTTCGGCATCAATGGCAGCGGTTTTGAATATTGAAAGTACCGAAACCGCTGGGCGAGGTTGGCTCACACAAATGGGCCCTTATGTGAACATGTCCACTGACAATTCCGGCGTTTGGTACCAGTCTTGGGGAACTCACATTGATGGTTCAACTAACGCTTGGGTTAGGGATTATATGGGAGCTTTACCGTCAACGGCTTTTGGAATTAGTACAATTGGTGATTTTTTTATTCAAAGCGATACTTCTACTGCCGCGGGCGTTCCGAGTTATACGAAAAGGGTCACAGTAACAAATGCAGGCAACGTCGGCATCGGGACGACCACCCCTCTTACCATAACCGAAATCCGAGATGGTCTTA
>Ga0315275_10002336_pt1 | contig 17051 bp, 15 predicted proteins | sample YL17G03_0_MG_FD_205557 | JGI IMG/M metagenome (GOLD analysis project Ga0315275, IMG submission 205557) | Sediment microbial communities from Yellowstone Lake, YNP, Wyoming, USA - YL17G03_0 | ecosystem: Environmental > Aquatic > Freshwater > Lake > Sediment | place: USA: Wyoming | collected... | reverse complement strand
AGACCCTGACAACACCGCGCGCCCTTACGGCTTCGGCTTCGACATGGGCGCTTATGAATATCATCCGTAGGAAGAAGGCCTCAGACTTCAGGTTTAAGGCTTAAGGCGTAAGGCCCAAGGTTTAAGAATTTAAGATAGGGATCGTCACGTCGTTGACTGTGGGGATGTTGAAAAAGGGTATTTTCCATGAATGTCATTCTGAACGAAGTGAAGAATCTCTCTTATTTATGCGGAAGAGAGATGCTTCGCTATCGCTCAGCATGACAGTTTTGTGGCTTTTTCGACAACCCCACTGTCCCTGTATTTTTTTATGATGATGAAAAGGACGTAGGGGCGGGCCCTAAAAGTTCTTCATACTTCATACTTTTGCCTTTTATTTGGTATAAACCGCTTTGCACAAGCCCTCAACTTTAATTGGGATTTGATCCTCGCCGCTGTTGAACAATCCCTCGAACGTTCCCGTCATCCTGTAAAACACCGGGCGGGTAAAGAAGCTCCGCGCGATGGGCTGGAGCGGCGCCGGCAATTCATTAAACACATCAAGCACGTCTATGAGCTTCGATTTTTTCCATCCTCCCACAAGTGTCCCGCCGGGCGCGCGCGCTTCGAGTTGCCATCGCTGCGGATATTCGAATCCGGTGGAGTCGTCTTTGACGAAGTTCGAGCGGGTGACCGTGAAATCCCGCGTGGCCATAACGATTGAGCCTTTTTTCATGAGTATCAGCCACCTTGCGCGCAACCCGCTGTATTGCGGCCCGCCGATGTATTCCACAAAGCTGATGCTGTACCCGTTATCGGGGTCAGCCGGCCAGCCTCGATATGTGTGCATTTCCTTTATCTGCTTTGTGAAAATCTGATTCGCGTGATCGTGATCCGCATATCCCTGGCCTTTCACCTGTCTGCGTTTTCCACCCACTCCGATAATTCCGGCGACTTCACCCCACGGGCAAAAGGCGACATTCTTCAGAAACGTCTTCTTTCCCGCATCATACCAAGTGTAACCGTCGCCGGGTATAAAAGGCGGAACGAGGTTTTTGTAAGTCAGGTCTGCTAAAAAACCGGGGGTATCCACGTGGAAACGATATGCCGGATATTCCCCGTTCTGCCAAAAAGAGCCAAAACGTAAATCAATTGAATCGCGAGAAAACCTCAGGTCTTTCGAAGGCAACTCGACTCTCTCGATATACCTCTTGCCATCCGGATTTATAACAACTGCGGTCACACCCCATTTTTTGTAAGAGGCGAACTTATAGTTGAAAAAATATCCGTAAAAATAACTTCCGTCCTCAAAATGCGCTTCCCACAGCGTGCTTTGACTTTCGAAGGTGTCTTTGAATTCACTGAAGGCGAAAATATTTTCAGGCGCGCCGCGGTTTGGGTTTGACCAGTCTCCCTCGAATACCGACCCGACATCGGCGCCTGCGCCGATAATTAACCCCAGAAAAACAGCGCTGAACAGAAGCCGGCCGGCCAATTTCACCGGTCACTTCTCCGCCGATTGGCGCCTGCCTTCCGGTACTTCCATATATAATCCCATCCAGACCAAAGTGTGAAAAACAGCGCCACTAAAAAGAAAACCGCGCCCATGTTATGGAAGTCCGCCTTGAAGTATGGGTCTCGATAATGAATAAGCAAACCGGATAGCGCGATGATCTGGAAGATGGTCTTGTATTTGCCAAGCGCGCTGGCTTCGATAACCTCTTTTCCTTCGCTCGACGCGATAGCTCTCAACGCGGTGATGCTTATCTCCCGCGTGAGAACCACCACCACCATCCATGCCGGCAATCGCCCCAGCGGCACCAGCATCACCATCACGCCCATCACCATCAGTTTATCGGCCAGCGGATCGAGCAACTTGCCCAGGGGGGTCACCACATGCCACTTTCGGGCCAGATAACCGTCCAACAGGTCGGTCATGGAAGCGATAATAAATATCATCGCCGCCAGAAAGCTCAGATGTTCGTTATACTGCCCTTCAGGATTGACGTACCTGAGCACTCTGACCCAAGACTCCACCACACTCTTTTCTTCCCGTAACTGCGGGAAGTCCGGCCATATGAAAAGCATCACGAAAACTATCAGAGGCACCGCCAGCATCCGCATCATCGTCAGATAATTCGGCAGGTTTCTTAAAAATGGGCTTTTAGGAGGCATGTTTTTTCATCCTGAGGGTTATTTCAGGTATTCTCGATAATAACGCAACACACGCTTTATATACGCTCTGGTTTCCGTATAAGGCGGCACCCCGTTATACTTTTTCACAGCGCCCGGCCCTGCGTTATAAGCCGCCAGCGCAAGCATGAGGTCATCGTTGAAAACATCGAGCATTTGCCGCAGGTATCTTGTTCCAGCCTCGATATTCTGGGCGGGGTCGAACGGATCGTCCACATCCATCCTTCTCGACGTCCCCGGCATCAACTGCATCAATCCTTGCGCCCCGGCACTGCTCACCGCCTGCGAGTTCCATGCGCTTTCGGCGCGAATAACAGCCTTGATAAGCGCCGGATCCACCCTGTATTTGCGGCCCATCACCCCGATATAATCGTCGTACTTCCCGGCGTCCAGATCCCGGATGAATGCCTTGTTTTTCCATAGTTTTATGCGCCAGTATTTGCCGTTGACCTGGTAGGTGGAAAAATGATAATTGCCCTGCTCGTCTATATAGAGCCACAGCTCAGTCTCTTTTTGTGCCGCCCCCAATAAAAAAGTCAGGAGCAACATCAATGGGATAAAGCGACGCAACATCTTCATTTAAAAGTAATTGAAAAAGTCCGAACTGTCAATGAATTGCGAATTGAGGGGCCTGTGATAAAAAAGCGGGTTATCAAAAACGCCTTGTGGAGGCAACACGATGTGGTTGGCCCGATTTAAGCCGGCACAGGGGCCTGCCCTATATTTTATCCGAGGCGCAGCGGAAACCGATATCGTCCGAGCGGGTTTCAGGCTTGAACCCGCCTCGATCCGCGCTTCTCATCCCGTAAAGAGGCCTGTTCCATGACCCGCCGCGCGCTACGCGGTACTTACCCGACTCCGGCCCTTTGGGATCTTGCGGCGGAGCGGTTTTGTAATATTCCGGATCGTAATAATCCGCGACCCATTCCCACGCGTTCCCGGCCATATCAAGCATTCCGTAAGCGCTTGCGCCCTTTGGGTATGACCCTACCGGCAATGTGCGCTCGACGCCGCATTCGCGATAATTTGCGAGCGTGCAGTCAATACCCGCTCCCCATGGATATTCGCGCCCCTCCGCGCCTCGCGCCGCTTTCTCCCATTCCGCTTCCGTAGGCAACCGCTTCCCCGCCCATGCGCAATACGCCGCCGCGTCTTCCCAACTCACACCCACCGCCGGCCTGCTCTCTTCTTGAGCGCCCGCATATTTTTCCGGCGCCTTGCAGCTTCCCTCCGCCACACATCTATCATAAAGCTTACACGTGACTTCAGTTTTATCCATCCAGTAAACTTTTAATAACACCTTGTGCGCAGGCCGCTCGTCAGCATCCCCTCGATCGTCGCCCATCATGAATTCGCCTGCCGGGATTCGCACCATATGGGAGCCGTCCGGATAAACTTTTTCCTTGAATTTACTCAGCGCCGCGCATGTTGTGACTATAATCGCTAACATGAGCATGAATATCGCAAGCCTTTTTAATCTCACCATCTCATTAAAACCTCTGCGCCTGAACTCTTTAACATTTTAATGTGCGCGTGTTAAGCCGGGACATTATCTCCCTGATTGGTCTTACTCGCCACGAGATAAGCGTTCGTGAGCAGCAGCATGGTGAATGGGAAAGTCAGTATGGCGCCGAATCCCGCCGCCGCGCTTCCCAACGAGTTGATTCCTGCTATTAGGAGGAAAACTACAAAGTTATTGCCCAACCCGGTGGCTTTTACCGCATCCTGGCTGGCTTTCATTGCTCCCCAAAACCCCATATCTTTGTCCACCACGAAATAGAGAGAATACAGCCAGATGGTGCTGAGCAGCATGCCGGGAATTATAAACAACATATACCCGACTGCTACTATGAATCCCGCGATTATCATCAATAACAACACCGAGATGTATTTATCCCAATGAGACCAAAGCTCCGAAAACTCCGGCTTGCGACCATCCCGCACATACCCGAGAAAGCCTATCGCCATCCCCGCCATCGCCACCGGTATAAGAATCACCGTCATGCACAATAACATGCCCACAAATGCGAACAGTATCAGATTGACGATCTCCGGGATATATTTATCCCAACTGTCCTTCAACAGCTTCTCAAAATCCATTTCCGGCTCTTCCTTCATGAATGATGAGGAAACCACAAGAAAAGCGGAGCGTCAACAGGCGAAGGGGGTAGAATGCGCAAGGCTCAAAACAAGGCTTCAGGCTTAAGGCTTCAGATATCAGGCATAGGGAAAAGCCCCGCCTGCAAGGCGGGAAGCAAATAGCATGTGCTCAGGCTTAATATCCGGCATCGGTCGTGCGGGAGCGATATATTTATCGCAACCGGCCCGACAAACTGCGACGGCAGGTGCAAGCGCATGCACTTTCACGGCGTTCGGCTTACCAGCCTCACGCGATGCTCTGAGGGCGGTTACTCTTTTGTGCTTCGCGCTATTATTCTCTTAAATTAAAAAATCCCGCGAACGAAGTGAGCGGCGTATGCTTTCTTTTTGTTTACTTTTTCTTTCCCACGAAAGAAAAAGTAAATCGGGAAGGAGGGATTTGAACCCTCGACCTCCTGCTCCCGAAGCAGGCGCGCTAACCAGGCTGCGCTACTTCCCGATAAGTTACATATGATATACACACCCTCAGATAAAGTCAAGGCAGCTTGACTCATCCGTGATTTGTGGTAGGTTAAACCAACATGTTGGAGAGCGAAAAAACAGCTCGGCAGAAGGCGCTCGATGCGATAGACAAGATTTCCGGAAAGCTTAAAGACATCGCGCGATTTATTCATGCTCATCCTGAGTTGGGCTTTCAGGAACGGGAATCAAGCGCCGCCGTTGCCGGGTCGCTGGAGGCAAACGGTTTCAAAGTAGACCGCGGCGCCGGCGGCATCGAGACCGCTTTCGTGGCGAAATCCGCGCGATCCGGGTCGGGGCCGAAGGTGGCGTTTCTGGCCGAGTACGATGCGCTGCCGGGGTTGGGACACGCATGCGGACATAATTTGATTTCCGCAGCTTCGGTTGGAGCGGCAATCGGCGCGGCGGAAGCTTACGAAAAAATACCCGGCGAAGTTCTATGCATCGGCACACCCGCCGAGGAAGGCGGCGGCGGGAAAATATTGCTTGCCCGGAAAAACATCTTCGACGGCCTCGATGCGGTTATGATGGTTCATCCGTCGAACGAGACCGCCGTTTTCAAAAAGGCGTTGGGAGTTGTGACGGTAACCTTAAAATTCCTTGGCAAAAGCGCTCACGCCGCCGCATTACCTGAGAAGGGCATAAACGCATTGGATGCCATGATACTGTTTTTCAGCGGGATAAACGCGATGCGGCAGCAATTCCCGCGCTATGTGCGCGTGCATGGAATTATCACTCACGGCGGCGACGCGCCAAACATAATCCCCGACCGGACTGAAGCGGCCATATTGGTGAGAGCGATGAGCGAAAAGGTTCTCGAACGCACACTCGAAAAAGTCGAGGGCATCGCCAACGGCGCCGCATTGGCTACCGGCTGCAAACTGGAAATAAACATCCTACGCGATATGGCTTATGCGCCTTTTCTTCCCAATCACGCGCTTGGAAATGTATTTCGGACCAACATCGAGAGCCTCGGCGTTGAGGTAAATCAAGGTCCGGAAGACGAGGGAATGGGGTCGAGCGACGTGGGGAACGTCGGGCGAGTCGCGCCGACGATACATCCGGAGTTTGCGATATCCACCAAAGACGTCGCCAACCATACGCCGGAGTTCGCCGTGGCCGCCGGAACGGACGCCGCGATGGAGATCGCGTTGAAAATGGCGAAAGCGATGGCTTTAACCGCCGTTTCGGTTTTCGAAAATCGCGAGTTGTTAAAAGATATCCGCGCTGAATTCGAGTATCAGAAAAAAGGAGAATAGAAATTGAGGATTTTGCTTGTCAACCCGCCTTACGCGGCCAGCGAACCCCCTCGTATACCGATGGGATTGCTTTATATCGGCGGCGCGCTGGAACGAGCCGGGCATGACGTTCGAGTGCTGGATTTGCTTGTGATGCGCCCCGACCGGGATATCGTCCGGCGGGCTGTTGAGGATTTCGATCCGGTAATCGTCGGGATAACTTCGGTGACGATGAACTGGCCGGATGCGAGTGAGATATTGAAATGGGTGAAAGATATAAACCCGAAAATAGCGACTGTAGCCGGCGGCCCGCACGCGACATTTACCACGAAAGAAATCGGCATTTCGGAGCCGTGGGTGGATTACGTAGTGATGGGCGAAGGGGAGCGGACGGTCGTGGAGTTTGCAAATTTGATCGAGAAAACCGGCTCGGCGCAAAATATACCGGGGTTGGCGTGGCGGGAAAACGGCGCGATGAAAGCCGGGCCGCCTCGGGAGCTGGAGCCGAATCTGGACTTGTTGCCGAAACCGGCGCGACATCTTTTTCCGCTGCCGAGATATCGGATTATGTGCGTGGAAGGGGGACTTAGCACCGGCCGCGGCTGCCCGTTTTCATGCACGTTCTGTGTCGGGCCGAAAATGGTGGGACATAAAGCCCGCTTGAGAACGCCGACGGCGGTTGTTGACGAAATGGAAGAACTGGTGTCGCTGGGCTTCAAACATATCGCGTTCAGCGACGATCATTTCGGGATGAAGCGGTCTCACGCAATGGCGGTTTGCGATGAGATCATACAAAGAGGTCTGGAGGTCGAGCTGAGTATTTTCATACGCGCCGACGCCGCCGAACCGGAGTTGCTGGATCGCATGAAGCAAGCGGGCTGCTCGAAGGTGCTTTTCGGGGCGGAAAGCGGCGTGCAAAAAATTGTAGATTCGATAAAAAAGAAAACCGACCTGAACATGCTGCGCGAGAAAGTCAAACTGGCCATGGACATGGGATATTTCGTCCAGGTAACTTTCATTATGGGATTGCCGGGCGAAACGCAGGAGACGATAAAGCAGACGATTGATTATGCCTTGAGCCTCAAGACATTTTTCGGAATGCATATCCTCGCGCCGCTTCCCGGAAGCGAAATATATGAAAAAGCCGATGAGCTGGGGCTGAAAATACTCACCCGCGACTGGCGATTATACGACGCAAATCATGCCGTGACGGAAACGCCGGGATTAAAAGCCGACGAATTGCAGAGACTCGGGTCATGGTATGACGAAGCTTTCGACCGCATGGGAGAAATGGAAGTGGCGGCGTGGCGGCGCGGAGAATTGGCCGGCGAGACTCTCAAGCGGACGGAACAACTTCGATGCAAATCGTTCTTCTGGAAATTGTTGCGGAGCGGATTCTTCGAGGATACGGACAGCAAAACAGGAATTGCCGGAGTTGAAGACCCGTTGAAAGTATTTATTGCAAAAGCCGCCGGGAAAACGAGCATTGACGAATGGGAAGCAGGCCGATGGCTGCGCAGCGCTATAGATTCCGGCGATCTTGTTTTGAGTAAGAAAGGCCAACTTTGGCAGTTGGGTTTCAATGATTAACGGTCTTAACACTTAATTTTGATCTGTAGTGGCACGGCATAGAGACTGTCGAAAAAGGGGATTTCGGTCTAATTTTTGGGTACCATCAGGCTAATTCCTGAGGGATTGCTAGTGAAGCTGAAAACACGGGCAAGCTCTAAGACTCGCTTGGCCCCTGCCATCCCCTTTTTGATAAAATTGTATAAAGCCCACTTTATTTGCATATCTCGCATGAATTTGTTACTTTTATGTATTGAAAAAACGGGAGGTGGCGTCATGGCACGGAAAATTCTCGATACAATTGTTGTTTTCGCCTTTTGCCTTTTTACGGCCGAGACGGGCGCGGACCAGCAGCCGGAAAAGCGCGTTATGAACTTCCTTGCTGTTATGGACTTAAATTGTGGCACGGTTTTAAACAAGGAAAATTGCATCGCATTGACTAACGTAGTTATTAATGCGGTGGTTAATTTGAAAAAATATAGTGTTGTTGATCGAGCCAACCGCGACAAGATTCTAGCAGAAGCGCATTTTCAACAAACCACTTGCGTTGACGAAAGATGTACCATCGAAATGGGGCGACAACTCGGCGTTGGCAGAATGGTGGTGGGTTCCGTATCGAAATTGGGAAATACTTATCTTGTCAATCTTCAACTTCTCAATGTGGAAACTGCCGCTGTGGATGAGTCGGCAACCGAAAAATGCGATAAATGCTCTTTGGAAAAGTTGATAGACACTGTTGGGGACGTAGCGCGTATATTAATGGGGGAATATCCACAAAATATCTTTGAACCTACCTTTCAACCTACCATTCATTTTGAGGGTAGTGTTGTTTCAGGCGATGAAACTCCGCCAGAACCTCAACTGAGCCCACCGACTACCACACCAACGCCGGTTCCAGAGCAACCCGAGAATATAGAAGAATTTAAAGTATGCAAGCGCTTTTCGATTCATTTTCCCAAAACGCAGAGCAAAGTAGAAAGTGTAACATATAAAGTATTCAAAAGAGAAGGGAGTGAATGGATCGAAACAAGCAATGACGAATTTGCCATCTATATGGTTCCCGATGTTGAAATAGGCCCAGATGTTTATATGATCAATTTAAAGACTAAGGAAAAGATAAATTTTATGCCCGATTACAGTGCTCGAGAATTCAAGAAACTTCAGAGAAAAGGCGGAGTCGTTGAAACCGATTGTGCAGAACTAAAAATAAATATAATATACCCCAAAAAAAGGAAATTTAAATTTTAAGCGGGTAGCCTCGATTGCGGCAATCGAGGCACCGATAGGCGCAAGAGGTCTTTTGGTATATTTACAGCAAGACATCTTGTCTGACCATCCTGATTGCGGTAATCAATGGCCACCCAGCGGCCGATGAATTGTCCGATCCAAAGCGACAATGAATTGTCGCACTCAAAATTGCGCGCAATCCAGTTCGAGATTCCCCGAAGGGGAAAAATGTGAATAGCCACGGGTGCAACCCGTGGGGAAGTGGCAACACAAATTTCCCAACCCTGAAATGGTTGTATAATTCTATTGTCCGGCCACTTCGGGGCCGAGGATATTTTGTGTTATCCTTTTCCATGCGTTTTACACATGGCTATTTACGTTGTTCCCTTCTCGGGGAACTCTTTGAAAATGAGGACGGGCATAATCCTGTTGTGCCTGCGTCCATTTTCCACTGCGATTTATATGGCGAGGACGATGTAAATTGAAAGCGATCGGCCTTATGAGCGGCACCAGCGCCGACGGAGTGGACGCTGCGCTGGTGGATATTTCGGACCGCGGCGGGAAAATAAAAGTCCGGCTTATTTCTTTCATCACCCGCCCTTATCCCGAGAAGTTGAGAAGGCGGTTATTGGCGATAAGCGAGCCCGGAGCGGGCAGCGCCGCCGAGTTGGCTCAACTCAACGTGGAGGTTGGAGAGATATTCGCTCGCGCCGCTCATCAAGTTTGTAATGTCGCGAAAACAGCCATCACAAAAGTTGATTTTATCGCATCGCACGGCCAGACTGTCGCGCATCTTCCGGCGCGACACTCGACCTTGCAGATCGGCGAAGCATCTGTCATCGCGGCCCGGACGGGCGTCACGGTTATCGCCGATTTTCGTCCAGCGGACATGGCCGCAGGCGGCCAGGGAGCGCCGCTGACGCCGCTCGCCGATTTTCATTTTTTCAGACATCGCAGTCGAACTCGATTGATAGTGAACATAGGCGGAATAACAAACGTCACAATATTGAGAGGTGGAATAAAATCTCCCGACGAGATCATCGGTTTCGATACCGGCTTTGGGAACATGGCGCTGGACGGGTTGGCATGCCAAATTTCGCATGGAAAGATGAGCTACGATAAAAACGGCCGGTTGGCTGGATCGGGTAATGTGCGGGAAGATTGGATGAAGTTGATTTTAGCGCATCCGTTTTTTCAAAAAAAACCGCCGAAATCCGCCGGTCGGGAGGAGTTCGGGAAGAAATACCTCGAAGGTTTGCAGAAGCGGCTGAATATAAAAACCGCTCGTGCCCGAACCGATATTATTGCAACGCTCGCAGCCTCCATCCCGCGGGCTGTATTTTGGGCGATCAACCGCTTTGTGATGCCAGTCAAAAATATAGATGAAGTTTTATTATGCGGCGGCGGAGCGCACAATCCGATTTTGCGGAAGCATTTCATCGAAAACCTGAATCCCGCCGAAGTAACGCTTACCGATAAATTCGGAATTCCGGCGGACGCCAGAGAAGCGATGGCTTTCGCATTACTTGGCTATCTTTCCATTAAACGAAGGCCGGGCAACGTGCCGGCGGTTACCGGCGCGCGCGAAAAGACTATCCTCGGAAAAATCATTTATCCTTGACCTACGCATGGCATGGGTGTATTATGGAATAAGTGGGTTTCATGGGCTTAATTAAATTTTGTGACCAGGGGGTGGAAGCATGAAGTTGAATATCGGCGCTTTTTTAGCGAAGCGTGCGGAACTAAACCCGCATAGGGAAGCGCTTGTGTACGAGAACTCGCGCCTGAATTTCAGGCAATTGAACGAGAGAGCCAGTAGAACCGCAAACGCTTTGCTACAGTTGGGGGTGAGACCGGGGGAGCGAGTCGCAATACTTGCCCAGAACTGTATCGAGTATTATGACACGTACTTTGGGGGGGCCAAGATCGGCGCGACGATTGTGCCGATAAACTGGCGCCTCGCCCCGCCGGAGATTCAATTCATTCTCGAAAATTCCGGAGCTCGCACCCTGGTTTTCGGGCCTGAATACATCAATTTGGTTTCAGGGTTGCGCGGGCATGCGGCGATCAAGGATTACGTTTTTGCCGGTCCCGGTGATTCACCGGATTTCGCTGTTTCCATGAAACAACTCCAGGAAGAAGCCGCCGGCAGGGAACCCGCATGGCAGGGAGAAGAGGACGATACTCTGGTTATAATGTACACCTCCGGCACCACGGGCAGGCCCAAGGGAGCGATGCTGACTCATGCAAATTTCTTCTGGGCTTCACTTACCTTCCGGGCGGTGGTACAGAACAGCGTGGAAGTAGAACGGACACTTGTGGTTCTACCCCTGTTTCACATAGCGGCGATGTTCGCCATGCCCACTTTCGTTCACTGGGGTCATCCGGTCCATCTGATGAAGGGTTTTGACCCGAAAGTGATTTTCGAAACGATCGAGCGGGAAAAGATAACCGGCTTCGGAGCCGTACCGGCCATATTGGGCTTTATGCGACTTGTGCCCGGGTGGCAGAAATACGATTTCAGCACCGTCAAGACGATACTGGTGTTCGCGGCGCCGGTGCCGGTGCCGTTGATCAAGGAATATGCGGAAGCCGGCGTAGTTGTGAGGCAGCTATATGGTTTGACCGAATGCACGGGTCCGGCGACGGTGATCGGCCCGGAAGATGCCGTGAGCCGGGCCGGTTCGTGCGGAAAGGCGTTTTTCCATACCGATGCGCTTGTTGTTGATGATAGGGATGAGGAGACCAAGCCGGGAGAGTTGGGCGAAGTTATCATCCGTGGCGGGCACGTGATGAAGGGATACTGGCAGAATCCGGAGGGAACCGCCGAGACACTGAGGTCGGGATGGCTTCACACTGGAGATGTCGCATACCGCGATGAGGACGGTTTTATTTACATTGCAGACCGCAAAAAAGACCTTATTATATCCGGTGGCGAGAACATATATCCGGCGGAAGTGGAAAGCATTATTTTCGGCCACCCGAAGGTCGCCGATGTGGGAGTTATCGGTCAGCCGGATACGGATTGGGGTGAAAGTGTAAAGGCAATCGTTGTTCCCAAGCCCGGAGTAGAGCTGACTGCGGAGGAAATTATCGAATACTGCAAAGGTCGAATAGCAAAATATAAAATACCGAGAAGCGTTGTATTCACCGATAACTTACCCAGAAACCCTTCGGGCAAGATACTCAAGAAAGTGTTAAGGGAGAAATTCAATTAGGTTTTTAAACGATTCGGCAATGGCGATAATGAGGATGTAATTGTGTTCAGGAAGGAGGAATAAAGGTGGCGGACGAAAGATTTACCGAGAGCAGGACACTTGTTATTGATGCGCCGATTGACGTTTGTTATGAAGTGATGTGCGATTTCGAGCAATATCCGAGATGGCAGAAGGCAATCAGTACGGCCAAAATAGTGAAGCGGGACAAGAAGGGCAAGCCGCAGCATGTCGAGTACACGATAAACATCCTGTTTCGTAAAATACGCTACGTGCTGGATTATACTTACGACGATAAGAATAAGGTGCTTGAATGGGGTTACGTCGAGGGCGATATGAAAGACGTTCGCGGTAGGGCCGCATTCAAATCGAAAGGCCCTCAACAAACCGAGGTGGAATATTCGCTTGCGGTGGCGCCGGGAATTCCCGTTCCACAGAAGCTGGTCAACTACCTCACGAATAAGGCCCTTGGAGCAGGTCTGAATGAATTCCGCAAGCAAGTGGAAAAACTGGCCAAAGGCCGAAAATAAGTACTAAGAGGGACCTCATGAATAGTCAGATGCGGCAATTTACGGAAAATTTAGCCCGCAAATTTATATCGGAAAAAGAATATGAGCAGTATAAAAATATTCCTTTTTATGATGAAGGGCATGGATATGATCTTTTCGGGTTTGAAAAGGAAAGCGGCTTGATTGGGTTCGCGATTGTGAAGTATTTATATCTGCATTACTTCCGGGTGGAATCCTTCGGCCACGAGAATATCCCTAAGAAAGGCCGTGGAATGCTCGTTAGTAATCATTCCGGCGTTCTTCCCATTGACGGCGCCATGGTAGCCATAGACTGTATGAAAAAGCTGGATCCTCCGCGAGTAGTCCGGTCTGTGGTGTTGCGCTTTTTCATGGGATACCCGTTTGTAGGGACGATACTTAGACGCGTCGGGCAGATAAACGGCATGAAACGAGACTTCGAGGAATTATTGCGAAGGGAGGAGCTGACCGCGGTTTTTCCGGAGGGCGTAAAGGGTTTGGGAAAGCATTTCAGTCAGCGTTACAAACTCAGGAAATTCAATGTCGGCTTTCTTGAGATAGCCATACAGGAAAAAACGCCGATAATACCGACGTGTGTGATTGGAGCGGAAGAACAGGCGCCGTTGCTGTATAATTTGAAACCCCTTGCAAAAATTTTAGGATTTCCCTATTTCCCGGTCACACCGACATTTCCTCATCTGGGGCTGCTGGGCTGTATCCCACTGCCGGTGAAATACAGGATTTATTATGGCGAGCCTTTCCACTTTTATAAGGATTATTCGCCCGAAGTGGTTAACGACCCGGAGAAAGTAAGGGAATTGGTGGAAGTAGTCAGAGGCGCCGTCCAGGATTTGATAAACAAGGGACTCGAGGCCCGGACCGGAATTTTCGTGTGATTCTGCGCGACCGACCACCGGCATAACCAAGAAAGGATAAAAATTATGGAAGACAAAGACTTTAACGAAGCAGTGGAAGAGATTGTGAACGTATTCATGCGCATTGTGTCGAATCATGGCCCGGAAGACCTTTTCAACCTCGCTACTGCCGTTTTTATGAACGTTATGGCGATCATCCCTTACCCTTTAATGCGCGCTGCGAAGGAAGGAAACGACTTCTCTCCAAAATACAAAGAATTGGTTATGGAAATGATGCCGAAATTCACTCTTGAATTAAGAGGTCACATCATGGAATTTCTGCATGATTTGGTTCAGAAAAGTGTTGAATTGAATTTGGTGCAAGAGGGGGAATTTGAGTTTTTGGGACATAAATATCCGGATGTGCCGGAACCGCCGAAGGAAACAATTAACTAGAACAAAGGGCTTTTTTTGTCAGGGCAGAACTTTTCGCATAACGTCAGCGTAATTGAAAAGATATCGTTTTTTACTTCTGGTTCATATCGGTAGATAATGGGGATTCCCCAAATTCATCGGCTTGCTGGGCGATTTTTTCGGTTATTTGATAACTGGTCCCGTCAACGGTCACTCGCGCATAGAGGGAAGCATTTTCCTTACGGTTTTGACGGCCCTCGCCGGTAATAATATAGGAGACTCCTTCCTGTTGCCAATGATGATATTCATGAATATGTCCGCAGAAGACCGCATTGACTCCCGTTTGCGCGATAAGGTTAATCGTCTTCACGCTTGTGGATTGCGAAATGATCGCGCGGGGGTGTTTATATTCCGTGTCGGTCATGTCGTGAAACGGGGGGCGATGCATAAAAAGAAAAGTAAGCGGGCTCGATGAGTTTTTCAGTTGCGATTCCAGCCATTCCACGCCTTCACTCTCAGAGCCAACCAATGTCTCGGAAGCGTTGTTGAAAAAAATGAAGCGGGCTTCTCCGTATGTGAAATAATAATTATAAGGGGAAAGGGTGTGCACATAGGTCTTTTCTTTTAAATCTTCCAAATCGTGATTTCCTGCAACAGTGTATACGGGGACGGGCAAATCGCCCAAAGCTTTTGAAAGGGCGGGAAACTTATTATTGCCGCCGACAAGATCGCCCGCGATTATCACGAAATCCACATCTTGAGCCATATTTTTTATATTTGAAGTGTCCTTCTTAATATCGCCGGTGACTGCAAAAGAGAACGAACCGTCGGGGCTTGCATTCCACCTGAGCTGCAAATCTCTCGTTTGAGCAGGAACCTCAACATGTCGAATCAATCCATTTCGGTATTCTTTTACCCCTCCCGACGCCTCCATGATGGCCCCGGGAGGGACGTTGCTTATCTCCATATTTACCGCTGTGAGTGAGGGTCCATCGGCTATGACTGAGAAAGAAGGCGCCCACGCGCGAATTTTCAGATAATTATCGGATGATTCGAGAAAGAGGCTTCCTCTCGAATGCCAGGTAGTTCCACCCGCTTTTGCTTCAGAAGGAGAAGAATACATATTTGTTGTAAAGGGTCTGAAGCCGATTAATTCAAGCGCTTCCCAAGTAAATGCGCCCGCGCAAAGCAAGATAGCGCCGGAAAGAAACATCAAACCCCACCGTTTTGGGAACTTTTTAGCTATGCTGATAATCGTATTCCCGGCTTTCGCCACACTATTCCCCATCTTAAATCAGGGTACCAGAATCCTCTGAAAATGCTATTAATAGTTAGATAACCTCCGACCCTTTTTGTTCAATATTAATCAAATCCCTAGCGACCGATATGACCGACAGGGATAAGCAGCAGAGGGATTTGATCGTCTTCCAACCCGGCTTCTTTTGCGACCCGATTGTCCTCGAAAGCGCCGACGGCGCACGAGCCGAGTCCAAGCGCAACCGCTTCGAGCATGATGTTCTGTGCGACGTGCCCCGCCTCGTAATGAGCGTAAGGGATTCCCCTGCGGCCATATCGCGGGGTGATCCTATCATAATCGGCGGTGATAAGAAATATCACTGCGGCATTGCTCATCCACATCTGATCGAGACTTGCGCGGGCCAGCGCTCGGCGGAAATCGCCGTTCTTGATCGTCTCAAGCGCATGATCTCGTGTAATATATAAATACATCCCGGCATCAACGCCGACGACGCTTTCCGCCCCCAAGGATGCGTATAAAAATATCGGATAAGTTGCGCCGGCGCTCGGCGTCGCGCGGTATCGGCCGTTGGGATTAGTGATCCCCTGCCCCACCCAGCACAAAGTCGCCAGTTCCTCCAGGGTGATGGATATCGGATCGAAATCCCGCACAGAACGTCGTCCGGCGACGGCTTCTTCGACTGATACTTTCCCCTTTTTTGTTTGTGGCGGTAAACTTATCATCGCAATTTACCTCCCAATAAGATTTTTATGCCAAATACTAAATATAGTCAAGCTATGCTTAATTTTGACATTGATTTTTTGACAATACTCCTGCTTGATAAACAAATTTTATCGGATTTGCCAAATGGCTATTGACTTGGTCGGCGCTATTTATTAGTATATGGATTCATTTAAACTAAAGGGAGGGCTAATCAAATGAAGAAGCGTATGTTCCAAAAAGCAGGCGTAATTTCGGCATCCTTGATATTCACAATTTTCATAGCCATCGCTGTCGTGTCGTCAGCTCCGATAAAATCCATAGTGATCGGTGATTTACCGGACTTTCAGACTGTTTTTCCCAAGCTTTATCAGGCCACGGTCAAAGCATGTTCATTGGAGCAGCTTCAGGCTATCTATGATAAGTCCAATGAATTGCAGCGGGCGGCTTTGATCAACTACCTTGGGACGAATTGGGAAAAGATCGTCAGCTCCGCCGAATCGCCCAAGAAAAATTTCCTGAATGAAAAATATAAGTCGCTGGTGGGCAAAGCCACCGCGGCGGACTTCGAGAAGGAATTCCCAAAAATGCTCGCCGTAAACGTTAATGTCATGACTCCCCAGCAAATCGGAGCCACATTGGACGCGCTGAATGAAAAGGAAATGGGCTCGATGACCATATTCCTCGACAATCCCGGGTTGAAAACCCTGTTCACCTCAACACCATCCGACAAGCACGGAGTCATCCTTGACCACACACCCGACTGGGTTTTACTGGAGATGGGTCTAAGGCAATATGCGCGGATTAAAGACTATACCTGCACTTTACAAAAGCAGGAGCGCGTGGATGGAAAACTCCAGAGTGTGGAAATCGTCGAGATGAAATATCGCGAAAAGCCAAAGGGCGTATATATGAAATGGGTGGATGGATTGTTCAAGGGTAGAGAATTGATATACAACGAGACAATCAATCCGAAAACCATCCGAGTGCGGGAGGCGGGCGCGCTTGGCGTGATCCCAGCAACACTTTCTTATGACAGCGCTCTGGCCAAACGCGGCACTAATCACCTGGCCACAGAAGTCGGGCTAAAATTCCTGCTGGATCTGGAGTTGAGCGAGTGGAAGAAAGGAACAAAAGCGGGAGATCTTTCGGACAAAAACTATGGCATACAGAAGATCGGCCCGGATAATGTTTATGTGAGAGACAGCATCATGAAGAAGAATCCCGCCGTTAAATATTACTCGTATCGCACCAAGAAT
>Ga0315275_10002329_pt1 | contig 17066 bp, 14 predicted proteins | sample YL17G03_0_MG_FD_205557 | JGI IMG/M metagenome (GOLD analysis project Ga0315275, IMG submission 205557) | Sediment microbial communities from Yellowstone Lake, YNP, Wyoming, USA - YL17G03_0 | ecosystem: Environmental > Aquatic > Freshwater > Lake > Sediment | place: USA: Wyoming | collected... | reverse complement strand
GCATTATTATCCATGCAACCAGATATGCGCTTCCGGCGATAGAGAACATCACAACATAACCTGTTTCAATATGCCCCAGGTCTTTAAAATGCTGAAGTATACCACCTGCGATATATGAAATAAAGGCACCGCCAATAGCACCTGCCATTCCGCCGATTCCTGTAATTGAGCTGACGGCTTTCTTTGGAAAGGCATCCGATACGGTGGTAAAGAGGTTTGCGGACCATGCCTGGTGTGATGACGCTGCAAGAGCAATGAGACAGACAGCACCCCATGTGCTTACTCCTTTTGATTGTGCAAATATGATGGGCACAACCAGGAGTGCAAAGATGAGCATAGTTAATTTTCTTGCCTTGAAAGGTGATATGCCTTTATTGATCATAAACCCTGAGATCCACCCTCCGCCAATGCTGCCTATTGTAGTCATAGTATAAATGAATGCAAGGGGTAATCCGAATGAAGAAATACTGAGACCTGCCCCTCTGACAGTTGAAAGCCATCCGGGGATCCAGAACAGGTAAAACCACCATATCGGGTCAGTAAGACCTTTACCAATAAAGAAGAGCCAGGTCTGCCGATACTTGAACAGCTTCAGCCATGGTACTTTCTCTTTTGTCTCATTCTGTTCATCAACATCAATGTTAATGTATTCAAGCTCACCTGCAGATATCTTTTTATGTTTTTCCGGCAGTTCATAGAAAATGAACCATAGAATTACCCAGATGAAGCCTATTGATCCGGTGATAATAAATGCTGCCTGCCAGCCCCATGCAACCAGCATGGCAGGAATAGCGAGTGGAGCTAATATTGCCCCGACATTTGTTCCCGAGTTCATTATTCCGAATGCAAGAGCCCGCTCTTTCTTTGGGAACCATTCAGCTATCGCTTTATTTGCTGCAGGAAAGTTACCGGCTTCGCTTATTCCGAGGAGACCTCTCCAGATTCCGAAACCCCACACACCTTTTGCCAAAGCGTGTCCCATAGCTGCAATGCTCCATAAAACAACGGAAACCCCATATCCTATTTTGGTCCCGAATTTATCTATCAGACGTCCGGCAAAAAACATACCGACAGCATACAGGAGCTGGAAGGCTATTATGATATGGGCATAATCTTTCTCACCGATTCCAAGGTCAGAATCCAGCAGGGGCTTGAGGATCCCAATTATCTGCCTGTCGAGGTAGTTGACTGTCGTGGCAAAGAATATCAGAGCACAGACAGTCCATCTGTAGTTGCTGAATTTTTTTTCTTCTGGCATTTTAATTAGTTATTGGTGATTAGTTATTGGTGATTAGTTATTGGTGATTAGTTATTGGTAATTGGTTATTGCTTTGCCCGCCATAGCTTTAGCGAAGGTAGGTTGATTTGTGTTTATACATTATAGGTAGATGATGATGTTGTTCCGCCTCTTCCTGTCCAGTTGGTGTGGAAAAACTGACCCCTTGGCTTATCGGTGCGTTCATAGGTGTGTGCACCAAAATAATCGCGCTGAGCCTGCAACAGGTTGGCAGGAAGCTTTTCACAGCGATAGCCGTCAAAATAACCAAGTGCAGAGGATATTGCAGGAACCGGTATGCCGTTAACCGCAGCTGTCGAAACAAGATTTCTCCAGCCTTTCTGGGCTTTCTCGACTTTATCTTTAAAGAACGGATCAAGAAGCAGGTTGGTGAGAGAAGGATTATTAACGAAAGCCTCTTTTATTTTCCCGAGGAATACAGACCTGATGATACAGCCTCCCCTCCACATCAGCGCAATTCCTCCGTAATTAAGATCCCATTTGTATTCTACCGCGGCTGATCTCATAAGTGCATAGCCCTGCGCATAGGAAACTATTTTTGATGCATATAGCGCATCTTTCAGATCATTTATGAATTTTGTTTTGTCTGTTGATATAGCAGGAGAGGGCCCATGCAGGACTTTTGATGCCTTGATCCTCTCTTCCTTCACTGCTGAGAGGCATCTTGAAAATACTGCTTCTCCGATAAGTGTAAGTGGAATTCCCTGATCGAGAGCGGCGACGGCGGTCCATTTGCCTGTTCCTTTTTGTCCGGCCGTATCGAGTATCTTATCTACCAGTGGTTTGCCGTCAGCGTCCTTGAATGCAAGTATATCCCTTGTTATTTCAATCAGGTAACTGTCAAGATCACCTTTATTCCACTCCTTAAATACGAGATGCATCTCATCGGCGCTCATATGAAGGAGATCCCTCATTATTTGGTACGCTTCGCAGATAAGCTGCATATCGCCGTATTCTATCCCGTTGTGAACCATTTTTACAAAATGGCCTGCTCCATTTTCTCCTACCCAGTCACAGCATGGTGTTCCGTCTTCGACTTTTGCGGCAATTGCCTGGAAAATTGGCTTAACCTCATGCCAGGCAGCTTTTGAACCTCCCGGCATGATTGATGGACCCAGCAGAGCACCTTCTTCTCCGCCAGAAACTCCTGTACCGATGTAAAGAAGACCCTTGCTTTCAACCTGGGCGGTCCGCCTGTTTGTGTCGGGGAAATGCGTATTGCCGCCGTCAATAATTATATCGCCCTTTTCAAGATGAGGTATAAGAGTATTGATCATGTCATCCACGGCACTTCCGGCTTTGACCATTATCATTACTTTCCGGGGTCTCTTCAGGGATTTTACGAGGTCCTCAACTGAATGAGCCCCGGTTATTTTCTTACCTTTTGCCCTGCCTGCCAGGAAATCGTCGACTTTTTGCGTTGTCCGGTTATAAACAGTAACCCGGAAACCTTTACTTTCTATATTGAGCACCAGATTTTCACCCATTACTGCAAGGCCGATTAAACCGATATCTGATAGTGCGTTCATAATTATGTGGTTATTATTGTGTTTCATGTTGCAGGTTGCGGGTTGCATGTTGTTTTAACCTGCAACCTGTAACTTGCACTTTGCAACTTATTTCTTATAGTACTCTTTAACCACTTCATCCATAACCCAGCTGGTTCTAGCGGCTGAAATCCCGGTACTCACAACTTCTCCCTTGCCTGATAGGGCCCTTACAATTTGCTCAATGAGATAAAACTGTATACTTTCAGGTCTCTCGTTAATATATTCCCGGCGTCCGTTTCCGTTGACAAGAACAATCGGTTCGTAGGTAAATGCAGAGGTTTTAATTATTCCTTTGTCACCAACAATCTCAAAATTATCCCTGATTGCCTCATGCGAAGCGCTGAAGCTCCATATACCGGTTCCAACAATATTATCGCTGAATAGAAAGCTCGCTGAAACAAAATCCTCAGCAGTGTAATGGTTTGCCTGATTGACAACTACTGATGATACTTTCCGGACAGGACCGAACAGGAAATCGAGATAATCAAGCTGATGGGCTCCAAGGTCAAAAAAATGTCCGGCTCCGGATATCCCCGGAATGACCCGCCATGGGAGTCTTCCTGCTTTTTCATCTTCTGACGGGTAGTTAAATATCTGAAAATTGGCAAATCTAGTTTTCCCGATCTCTCCTGCCTCAATCAGATTTCTAATCTTCAAAAATCCGGGAAGAGTTCTGCGATAGTAGGCAACGAAGACAGGCAATTTGAATTTTTCTGCTGTTTCATTAATTCTTAAGCACTCTTTGTAATTCAAAGCCATCGGCTTCTCAATATAGACAGGCTTGCCAGCCTCAAGAACTTTTATTGCATATTCGGCATGGCTTCCGGGGGGAGTAGCTATATATACAGCATTAATCTCTTTATCATTTATAAGATTGTCGGCATTTGTATAGAACTTAGGAACCTTATGCCGTGAAGCATAATCTTCGGCAAGTGCCGCGTTTCGCCTCATAACAGCAACAAGCCGTGAATCAGCAACCTTGCTGAAAGCGGGACCGCTTTTAAGCTCGGTTACGTTTCCGCAGCCTATAATTCCCCAGCTGATCATTTAAGCTTATCTTTTGAAGCCCACAGTCCCACTGCCGGATTTGAAATATAGTAGATTTCTTCGCCGCCGGCAAGCTTGTTGACGCCTTCCCGTAGCTTTGCCGGATCATATTTCTTCATCATTGTTTTCAGATCAGAATACCTGAAATTGACTGATTCAATTTCGGCTTTCGTCAGAAAGCCAGGGCAATATGTGATTGAAAACCTGCCCTCTGAGCTTCCGTGAATAAGATGAGCGGCTGCACTCAGATTATCCTTCAGTTCTGCATTCTCATCTGTCGATTTTAATGTTGCAGGTGTTCCCCTGTAACCATATTTTCTTATGAGTCTGTCGATCTCCTTGTCTTCTCCGAATTCTTTCAGCCCGGGAGCCAGAATTATCAATTCCCCATTTTCAGCCATTGCCATCCTTGTCCTGTAAATGCTCTTGTTCCCAAGCCATGTGCTATTGAATTCAGCCGGATCGAGATAAACAACTGCTTTCTTCAATGGCTTGTCCAGAATGGTAAAATTAACTTTTAGCGAGAGTTCGGAGGCTAGCTTGAACGATTCATAATCATCACCGATAAACAGACCCCTGATCACCAGCTTCCCTGCTTCGTCACGTCCGACCACAGTATGAATGTAAACTACGGGAAGATGTGCAATGAACTTGTCAGATGCATAGTTAAGAAGCTTTCTGACAGGTGTATCCGCTTTCCCCATCATCCTTTCCATTCCGTAAACTGCTCCGACGAAATGACTCTTATTGATCCCTTCAGGGCCTCCTGTCCCTACAAAGAGGTTTTTATTATAGTTAGCCATTCCCACCACCTCATGGGGAACTACCTGTCCGACAGAAAGTATAAGATCATGTCCGCCGTTTATTACAAGCTTATTAAGCTGTGCCGGCCAGGAATAATTCAGTTTTCCCTCAGTGATTTCTGAAACAAATTCACCAGGAACAGTGCCGACGGTTACAACATCTTTTCTCCAGTCGTGTATCCGGAAAAGATCATGAGGCACTCCCTTGTACATTTCGGTTATTTCCTTTCCGGTCATAGGAGAATGAGTGCCAAGCGCCGGAAGAATATCCTTAAGATTTTCCTTATAATAATTAAATATCAGGGTGGTTATTTCGCCTGACCTTGAATGGAACCTGGTAAAATCGGGAGGAACAACAAGAACTTTTTTTCTCGGAGCCAGCTTTACAAGCGCAGAAAACACACCATATTCAAGGTCATTTGGGCCCATAACCGTGTTTTCAGAACCGTATTGATAGTATATCATTTGCTTTTATATTTACATCGCTTATCGCCTATAATACATAATACATAATACATAATACATTTCTCATCATCAGCCATCAGCCTTTTGCCTTAAACGCCGCTATATGCACTAAAGCCTCCATCAACTGGAACAATAACTCCTGTAACAAATTTTGAAAGGTCCGAAACAAGGTAGAGAAGTGTTCCTGTAAGTTCTTCGGGCGTACCGAAACGCTCCATCGGAGTACTGTTGATTATTTTATTTGCTCTGGGTGTCTGCTGACCTGTTTTTTCGTCTATAAGAAGGAACCGGTTCTGGTTTGTAAGAAGAAAACCGGGGGCGATGGCATTCACTCTTATTCCTGTTCTTGAAAAGTGGACAGCAAGCCATTGTGTGAAATTATTAACAGCAGCCTTAGCAGCAGAATAAGCTGCAATCTTTGTCAGCGGACGGTATGAATTCATTGATGAGATATTAACAATAACACCTGATTTTCGCTTTACCATATCGGTGCTGTATACCATCGACGGCAGGAGAGTTCCTTTGAAATTAAGATCGAATACCTTGTCAAATCCATCAAGCTTGAGTCCGAAGAATGTTTCGTCAGGATTTTCAGAATCTGAACCGTCCATTTTTTCGATTTTCGTGGTTGCGCCCGGAGAATTTCCTCCTGCTCCGTTGATAAGTATATCTAGCATTCCGAACTTCTCATTGATAATCTTTTTGGATGCCTCAAGTGAAGATTTATCAAGAACGCTTGCTGAAAGCCCCATTGAAGGCGTTTTAAATTCTTTTTCTATTTCGTTCGCCACTTTTATAGCGGAATCTCCGTTCAGATCAATGATTACAGTTTTTACCCCCTGAAATGCAAGCGATCTGGCCATTTCGGAACAGATCAGTCCGGCTCCGCCGGTTATAACTGCTATTTTGCCTTTTAAATTAAGTTCGTTCATATCGTGTGGTTTTATTTACTTTAAAACCCGAAATACTCTTTTGCATTTTTATACGATATACCTTCAATCAGGGGTTTCACAAGTTCATCATCGTCAGGTATCAGTCCTTTTTCTATTTCATTTCCAATGAAATTGCAAACAATCCTTCTGAAATACTCATGCCGCGGATACGACAGGAAGCTCCTTGAATCAGTCACCATACCTACAAATCTTCTCAAAAGTCCTAATGCTGCAAGGTCTTTAAGATGTTTTTCCATTCCGGCCAGCTGATCGAGAAACCACCATGCAGCACCGTATTGCACTTTCACCGGCCTGCTTCCGTCATTAAAATTACCTGCCATTGTAACCATCATTTCATTATCGGCAGGATTAAGATTGTACAGGATTGTTCTCGCGAGCTGGTCAGAATCATCAAGGGTACTGAGAAATCCCGACATTTTAAAAGCATCCTGGGGAATACCGATCGAATCCCATCCCGTATCCGGTCCCATAAGTCTGAACATCCTCGAATTATTGTTCCTCATAGCCCCGACATGAAACTGCTGGGTCCAACCTCTTTCGTGATTCATCCTGCAGAGTTCAAGCATCACTGCGGTCTTGTACTTTTCGGTCTCCTCTGGCGACAGGTGTTGCCCATTCAGAAGTATCCTGAAAATTTTATCCGCTTCACCGGCGGAGCATGGGGAATAATAAAACCTGTCAAGCCCGTGATCAGAAAGGCGGCCGCCCATTTTATGGAAAAACTCATGCCTGCTGTCAAGGGCTTTAATAAGAGTCACGAAGCCGTCGATAGTCATACCTGAAGCTTTCTCAAGCCTGGCAATATATTCCCTGAATTTTACCTGGTCTTCCGTCTTAACAACGTTGTCGGGGCGGAATGTGGGAAGAACCCTGATCTCAAATGATCCTTTCAGCATCATGTGATATTCAAGGGTGTCCGACGGATCGTCGGTAGTACAGATTATCTCAACATTCATCTTCCTGATAAGTGATCTTATACTGAAATCCTTTGACCGGAGCATTTCGGAAGCTTTTTCATAAATTTTTCCGGATGTTGCCGGAGACAGGAGATCATATATGCCAAAATACCTTGCCAGTTCCAGATGTGTCCAATGATATAAAGGATTCCCGATGGTTGCCGGAACTGTTTCAGCCCATTTGTCGAATTTTTCCCGGGGGGTTGCATTGCCGGTGCAGAATCTCTCATTTGCACCATTTGTTCTCATTGCGCGCCACTTATAATGGTCACCGTCAAGCCATGCCTGTCCCAGGTTATCAAATTGCCGGTCAGCCGCTATAATGGAAGGTGAAAGATGACAGTGGAAATCGATTATCGGCTGGTTTTTCGAAAATTCGTTATACAATCTTCTGGCAATTTTGTTCTCAAGAAGAAAATCTTCATTGATAAATGGTTTAGTCATTTTGCTTTCAAACTTACGGAAACAAGAGAAAAGGCTTCTGAATAATGAATGATCACGAAAATAGCAATAGCAAATTAATAAACCAAGCCAATAGGGAAAAAGAGTTCTTTAGATCATGCATTATTACAATGAGAAAAATGAATTAGAGGTTATGAAATAGTTGTCTTTCACTTCAAAGATTGTATTTTTGAAAACAGAGAAAATCATTGTCAGGTAACTTAAACCTCAGGATATGAAAATTGAACTCAGATATGCAGTACACCCTGCAGATTTCAAAAAATATGACACAGTGAAACTCAGGAAGGAATTTCTGATCGAAAATATTTTTATCTCTAACGAGATTTCCCTTGTATACTCTATGTATGACAGGTATATGGCAGGAGGGGCCATGCCGGTTGAAAAGGCTCTTAATCTGGAAACTGCCGACGATCTCAAAGCTCAATATTTTCTTGAACGCAGGGAGATGGGAATAATAAATATCGGAGGCGAGGCTGAAATTGAAGCCGGAGGAACCATTTACACGATTGGATTCAAGGAAGCTCTATATCTGGGCAAAGAGACGAAAGATGTCATTTTCAAATCAGTCGACAGGTCAAAACCAGCAAAGCTCTATATTAATTCAGCTCCGGCACATCACAAATATCCATCAAGAAAAGTTACAAAGAAGGATGCTGAAATTACAACTCTTGGCACACCCGAAGCTTCCAATCACAGGACAATAAATAAATTGCTGATCAACAGCATTCATCCGACCTGTCAGCTTCAGATGGGCATGACGGAGCTTAAAGCAGGCAGTGTATGGAATACAATGCCGGTCCATACCCATAACCGAAGGATGGAGGTTTATTTTTATTTTGAGGTACCGGAAAATCAGGGGATCTGCCATTTCATTGGCGATCCGGATGAGACCCGCCATATCTGGATGAAAAATGAGCAGGCTGTTCTTTCACCGTCATGGAGCATCCACAGCGCTGCAGGAACATCAAACTACGCATTTATCTGGGGTATGGCAGGCGAAAACCTCGATTACGGGGATATGGATGTCCGGCATCCTGACACACTTAAATAAATACGACAATGCAGGAATTATTTGATCTGACCGGCAAAGTTGCCCTTGTCACAGGCGGTACACATGGAATTGGTCTGGCGATAGGGCTGATCCTGGCAAAAGCCGGAGCAAAAGTATGTGTAAACGATATCCAGGAAGAAAAACTTCTTTTATGTAAAGAGGCCTTCAAAAAAGAGGGTCTTGAAGTCTATACCCTTAAATTCAATGTTACAGATGAGAAAGATGTCGATAACGGCATCACACTGATTGAAAATAATGTAGGAACAATCGACATTCTGGTAAATAATGCGGGAATAATAAAGAGAATACCCATCCTCGATATGCCTGTGTCAGATTATAAGCAGGTGATTGATGTTGACCTTGTTGCACCTCTGATTGTCTCAAAAAGAGTTGCCCCTAAAATGATCGCGAAAAGAAGCGGCAAGATTATTAATATGTGTTCAATGATGAGTATTTATGGCCGTAATACTGTATCCGCTTATGCTTCAGCGAAGGGAGGATTAAAGCTTCTGACACAGAATATGACCTGCGAATGGGCCAAGTATAACCTGCAGATTAACGGGATCGGACCGGGGTACATTGAAACTGCCCAAACAGGACCAATACGTGAAAATGGTCATCCTTTCAATGATCTTGTCATGACAAGAACTCCTGCCGGAAGATGGGGACAGCCTGAGGATGTTGCTAACGCTGCACTTTTTCTTGCATCAAAAGCAAGTGACTTCGTTAACGGACATATTCTCTTTGTTGATGGTGGTATCCTTGCTAATTTCGGGTACGTTAAAGGAGAAAATGAGGTCTAATTTTCATCATCCTCCGGAAGTGGTTTGGCATACAGATCTTCTACCCTTACTTTTCCGTTATATTCATCTTTCTTAGACTCGTTGACAAATTGCTGATCCTCGCGTGCTCTGCCGTTAAAATAAAGTATGCATGCGAAAATTGGTAATAGCGGCAAAGTCAGGCCGTTGAGCAGGGCTGAAAGAATTATATAAAGAGGTTTTGAGGTCATATCCATTAACGCTGTGGCCTCTTCAGGGTTTTTAACAGCTGAAAAAAAACTGCCTGTAAAGGGTAGAAGTATAAGTCCGGACAATATCATTGTAATTACGAGAATAATAATAATAAAGACCGCTGTCCATCCGATGTTTGACCAGAAATCCCGGTGCGCAAGCTTTATTGTCCTGCTGATGGTGTTAGCGATGTTTGGACCCTCGACAATCATTATGGGAAGTATGAAAAGATAAAGTGTCATAATATATATGCCGGCGAACAGTGCTCCAATTACCACTACAAAAAGTCCCAGAACCAGTGCAAATGATCCCGCAAAGGCAAGCATTATCATAATCAACAGATAGGGGATAAAATATCTGACCGATTTTAAAATGCACCTGAATATGTTAAATTCCTTGTCAAGGGGATTAAAAATCACGTAGCAGTGGAGAATTGTTGTGAAAAGCAGGCTTATTACCGATACTGTCAGCATGGGCCACAGATATTCCCTGAGCTTCAGCATCATTTCATCAATATTGAAAGTCTTGTAATCGCCGATATCAATCCTGACCAGCGAGCTTAAATACTGCAATAAGAGTCCCATTGCAAAGGAAATTAAAAACAGTGTAATGAAATTTTTAGTGTAAAACTCCCATAATGAGTTCATTGCACTATCGATAGTATGAGCTTTATAAAGAGGGTGGCTGCTTATAGGTTCCATTGTACTTTGAATAATATTTTGATGTCTAAATGTAAGCCAAATACTAGAATATTCGGATTTTCTGAATTTTATCTTTTGTTTTATTATCCACCCCTTACCTCACCAGGGAGGGGAACCCTGGATTTCAGCCCTATGCCCTCCGCCCTCCGCCCTTAGCCATTACTTACCTTTTCTCCAATCCTTCAAAATATCAACAAACGGGAATCCGGAATTCTGTTTCCTTGGATTAAAAATACCCTCATTGACAGCCCTGACATCCTCTATTGTATAGAAAGTCCTTGGATTGAAGGCATTTATGACCTCAAGCACTTTCTCCATTTCATTACGGTGGACGATCGTATAAACCAGATGGACTTTCTCCTTTGCTCCATGAGCTTCAACCGTTGTTGCACCAAAGCCATTACTATTAAGTATCTTCACAAGCTCCATCCCTTTTTCATTAATGAATACCCTTATCATCTGAATCCCTATTGCGAGCTTTTCCTCAATTATCATCCCGACAAAATTACCGGTTGCAAATCCTGCTGCATATGCTACATAATTAATGTAGTTGTCAAGATTCTGCATTATTTTGCTGATGGCTGTTATCCATATCAGAACCTCAAAAAAGCCAAGTATCGGAGCAATATTCCTTTTCCCCTTCGAAACAAAAATTATGCGCAGGGTTCCTATCGACACATCGCAGATACGGGCCAGAAAAATCAAAAAAGGCAGAATTGCATAGCTGAACAGATCAGAATTGACAAAAGAACTTTCCATAATTATTGCATTTTAAACAACCCAAAGATAAGAATTGTCCGGTATGGTGTTGCAGATAAACCATACTTGAACCCCGTACAGTAAATATGGTTACCTTAGCACAATTAATACTAGTATTAATGTCACGATATAAACTTACGATCGAATATGACGGTACCCGTTACTCCGGATGGCAGATGCAAAAGGGATCCAAATCCATTCAGGGTGAGATCCTTGATGCCTGCAGGGAGTTGTTCGGTAGCGGTAATATTGATCTGTACGGGGCCGGAAGAACCGACAGCGGAGTTCATGCAATAGGTCAGGTTGCCCATCTTGAGGCTCAGACCGACCTGCCGCTTATAAAGATCAGGTATGGAATTAACGACCGTCTCCCTTCTGATATATGCATTCTGGATGTCGAAAATGCCAGTACGGAGTTTCATGCAAGACATGATGCTGTAGCAAGGAGCTACATTTATCAGATAAGCCGAAGGCGGACTGCCTTTGGCAAAAAGCAAGTGTGGTGGATCAAAGATCAGCTCGATATCAAAAAGATGAATGAGACCGCGAGACATTTTGTAGGCCTGAAAAATTATAAATCATTCACTGACGAAAACCAGGAGCAGGGTTCGACTAAAGTCGAAATTAAACATGCGACAGTAAATGATTTTGGGGATATGCTTGTATTTCATGTTATAGGCTCTCATTTTCTCTGGAAACAGGTCCGCCGAATGGCCGGTGTCATTGTGGAAACCGGACGCGGGAAACTGAATTCACAGGATGTAGTCTCATTCTTCAGAAACAAGTCGGATGTTCCCGCAAAACTTACTGCACCTCCAAGCGGACTTTTTCTTGAAAGAGTCTATTATAAAGAATCGGATATAGTATATACGACAAAACCCGTTATCAACATATGAATTTTTTGGACAATTGTGAACAAAAACATAACTTTTAGGCTTTTAGTAAAATCAAAAACTGTTATTATATGAGACGCCGAGATTTTATCAAAACCACAACTTTAGCAGCTCCGATTTTAAGTTTATTTCCGGCTGACCTGAGCGCTATTACACGCAAGAAGATGCCAGGTAAGATCGAAAAAAGATCTCTGGGAAAAACAGGAGAGATGCTGTCAATGATCGGATTTGGGGGAATTGTAGTTAAGGACGCGGATCCGGCAGAAGCCTGGTCTCTGGTAAAACTTGCCATCGATTCTGGTATTAATTATTTTGATGTTGCACCATCCTACGGCGATGCGGAGGTTAAGCTCGGACCTGCCCTGGAACCGTATAGAAAAGGTGTTTTCCTAGCCTGCAAAACGGGAAAGAGGAGTAATGTTGAAGCCTGGGCTGAACTTGAACAATCACTGAAAAATCTAAGGACCGATCATTTTGATCTTTATCAGCATCATGCAGTTACTACGCTTGAAGATGTTGAAAAAATCTTCAGTCCCGAAGGCGCAATGGTTGCTTTTCTTGAGGCAAAGAAACAAGGATTGATTAGGTATATTGGTTTTTCAGCTCATTCTGTTGAAGCAGCATTTGCAATGATGAACCGTTTCGATTTTGACACGATTCTGTTCCCATTCAACTATGCCACCTGGTATTCCGGGAATTTTGGCCCGCAGGTACTAGCCAGGGCACAGGAGAAAGAAATGGGCATCCTTGCTCTTAAGTCAATGGCAAAGGGTCCATGGGAAAAGGGTGCTGACCGGTCGAAATATTCAAAATGCTGGTATGAGCCCCTTGTAACTCCTGAAGATATCAGGCAGGGATTAAGGTTCACTTTATCCCACCCGGTTACTGCGGCAGTACCTCCTGGGGAAGCCGAACTGTTTAAGATAGCCCTGAATCTGCGGAATGATCTTAAACCTCTCAAAAAAGCTGATATAATTAATTTAAAAGCAAAAGCTGCAGCAGGGATCCCGCTCTTTAAATACGAAGGGAAAGCATAACAGGGATTTTTCAGGTACTAACCTTAGTCAGCAGTATATTTGAGCCTGAGATCAACTTTCCTGTCATAGACAAAATAACAGGGCTCTTCACACTGATCTTCAACGTATTTGACCCTTGGAGTAAGAGCATCAACAGAAATATAAGTAATACTATTTATCAGATATTCAGCTGTTACAGTATACTTTTTATTCAACGGAACTGTAAAACTGTACTCCGGGCCGCCTGCCTCAACTGATTTATAAACTAGACCATCCTCCATCTCTCCCTCGTACATTGTTACGAGTACTGTGCCTTCAATGTTGGTGAGCTTCACATTGAGAATAGCTGACACAGGTTCTTCCTGACTGCAATCGGAGCATTTTAATAACCATCCATTTTCATCACAGATATAGCAAGTGGGATCTTCACATGAGAAGCAAATGATGAGCAGAATAAAAATGAATGATTTCAGGCATCTTTTCATACTCAGCTCCATTTGATAGATTTACCCTTAGATCTGACTTTGCTTAAGAAATAATTATAGGAAACACCGAGTCTCACCCACAAAGGGCCAATGTGGTAAAATCCGGAATTCATGTATTCCAGGTCTGTTCTGAAAGCAAAGTGTTTTTGTTGCAGTTTGAATCCGGCTGCCGGAATTATCTTAAACTTATTCCCGGGAGATAAATTTGTTCCTTTGAATTTACCTCCGAAGTTATAACCGGTCGACAAAGAGGCTGTTATAATGAATTTCATTCCGGATGATTTTTCGGACAACGTGAAATCCTTGAAAAAACCGCCATATATTATTGTACTTTTATCAAAGTATTGATAATAAATATTTTCACCGGTTCTGACAAGAACTTTTGTATATGTGGGTTTCAGATCACATCCTGCAAAGAATCCGGCATTTATAAGCGGTTCCTTGAAAGAAATGGACAAACCTGTGAAATATTCCCTAATGTTAAATTTTGAAGAAGCGATTATTGAAACCTCATCTATCCTCAGCCCTTGTCTCCCGGCAATATTTTTCCTTTCAAGCATCTCAACAATATCTTTTCTCCCTAATGCAGAGGCCACGGTATATGGATTTACTCCTTCTTTTTCAGGCGATGTCCACTTTTCTCCCTTTTCAAGCAAAAACCCGACTGCTGGTCTGCTGTTTGATTCAATGGCTAATGCCAGAGCATTATAATTAAAATTGTTCTTTTCGTAAAGGTCAACTCCCTCTTTCAGGAGAAGGTTCATAATCATAGTATCCCCATTCTGAGAGGCAATCAGAAACGGTGTAAAACCGGCATTATCCCTGGCTTCCAGGTTGGCCCCGCTCTGAAACAGAAGATCAGTAATATCAGCATATCCAGCCAATATTGATGCCATTAACGGAGTAGTACCGTCATTTGCTTTCTTATTATAGTCAGCATTGTAATAAATGAGCAGATCAGACATTTCAAAGTTGCCGGTTAGTGCTGCATAATGCAGGGCAGTTGCCCCATACTTATCAGCCAGATCAATGCTGGCACCTTCCCTGATGAGCGCTTCAGCTATTTTGGGATTTTGATTTTTAACAGCGATAAGGAGAGGAGTCTCATTATTCGAAGTCATTTTATTTACATCAGGACCGTGAGCTAAAAGAGTTAAAACGGAGCTAAGCTGGTTATTGGCGACAGCGAAAATAAGCGGAGTGGCTCCTTCGTATGTTTCCCTGTCAATATCAGCTCCTTTTATAATCAGCCTTTCAATCTCCTTATCAAATCCTTTTGAAGCGGCAATCATAAGGTTATTCTCGAGTGCGCCCTCAATACTCAAAGGGAGATAATCCAAAGTATCAAGCAGTGACACTTCCTGACAGGATACCCTGACCTGGAACAAGAAGGCAGATATGATAATGAAGACTTTAATTAATAAGTTCCGTGTTGACAACATGTTCACAAAGTTAGCTTTTTGGCCTTAAGCAATTTGATAATTCAATACAAAAAAACAATATTTGTAAAAACTGTAAGTTAAGAATTGAAGAAATATTTTGCAGGAATTCATAAACCTGATAGAAAACTTTTTATTTTTATCCCGGGAAAAGTGAAATTTTTGATAAGATCAAGAAAAATAGTATTTGTAGTACTTTTATCATTATTATCGAGGTATAACCCGGGTGCTGTAGAAAAATCAGACAGTTTCCCCGATAGAATGGTTCCAGGAAGTATCCGTCTGACAAACTCAAATTCTTCTGGTGCTGAATTTGAGGAATGCGGCAAGATTGTCGGGGCATTCATGAAAAAATGGACCATTGAAGGTGCCTCATTAGCAATTGCAAAAGACGGTAAACTGGTCTATGCCAAGGGATTCGGATTAGCTGATACGGCTGCCGGGATTGAGATTCAGCCCTACAGTAAATTCAGGATTGCCAGTATTTCAAAGCTTGTGACAGCGGTTGCGGTTATGAAGCTTCAGGAAGAAGGCAGATTATCACTTGACGATAAAGTTTTCGGACCTGAAGGGATCCTTAATGACTCCTGCTACTGCTATCCGAAAGACAAAAGAGTGTTTGATATAACTGTTGCCCATCTGCTTAGCCATGAAGGAGGATGGTCACAGAGATATGGCGATCAGATGTTTATGCCTCAGGTAATAGCAAGTCAGATGAAGACCAACCTCCCGGTTGACACAAAAACCATAATCAGATTTGCCCTGAGCAAAAGGCTTCATTTTACTCCCGGAACCGGGCGTTCCTACTCGAATCTTGGATACAGCATTTTGGGACTTGTAATTGAAAAAAAATCAGGATTGCCTTACGATGAATATTGCCGGACAGCCATATTCGAGCCATTGGGCATTTATGATATGATGCCTGCCCGAAACATGCCTGATCAAAAAGCACCATTCGAAGTGACTTATTATGAACCACTCGGGATGCCGATGAGACCTTCCATTTATGGCACGGGCGAGATGGTTCCGGTCAGGTACGGTGGAAATGATATTGAAACACTGGGAGCTGCAGGTTCCTGGCTGGCTACAGCCCCTGATCTGATGCGCCTTCTGCTGGCGGTCGACGGATTAAATTACAATGAAGATCTGCTTTCTGAACAAAGTATCATGTTCATGACAGATGTCAACAATAAATTCGCCCCGGTGGGCTGGAAAACGGCCTATATAGATGGGAACTGGGTCAGGACTGGATCATTTGCAGGTACTGCAGGGATGATCAAGAGACAACCTGACGGAATTTCCTGGGTTGTTCTTCTTAATACAAGTGCATGGAACGGTCCGGAAATCCATTCCTACATCAACAGAATGATGTCAAAAATGTTATTGGCGATTGATGAATGGCCGGAGCACGATTTATTTGAAAATTCTTTACCCCTGCCCATCAGACTGGAAATAACAGGTATTAATTGAAACAGCCATGTGCTTTTCCGTTAATGTCAATCTGGTTAAGGATGAACTTGAAAACAGGTATGGCGCTTCTTTTCCCGATCGTGACAGATACCAGCCAAGTTATTATTACCATGCTTTTGGTCTTCCGGAGCTGCCGGCAATCTGTTCGGGCTCTCCGGACAAAATTCAGCTTCTGCGATGGGGACTGATCCCTTCATGGACAAGGAATTCAGATGACGCGAATGAAATCAGATATAAGACATTCAATGCCAGGGGAGAGAGTGTCAGCTCAAAGCCATCATTCTCAAAATCGTTCAAATCCAAAAGATGCATTATTCCTGTAAAGGGATTTTTTGAGTGGCAGCATGCTGGCAACGAAAAGATCCCTTGGTATATTTATCATGCAGGAGAAGAAATATTTTCCATAGCAGGCCTCTATGATCAATGGGTCGAAACCAGCACCGGTGAAGCATTTGACACATTCTCAATTATTACAACTGATGCAAATGATCTGCTGGCTGTCATCCATAACACAAAGAAAAGAATGCCTGTAATTCTTGACAGGATCAGTGAAAACAGATGGATAAGTCTTGATACATCCCCTGATGAAGCTAATGCCATGCTTAAACCATGTCCGTCAGAAATCCTTAAGGCCCATACCATCAGCAATCTTATAAACAATAAAACAGCCAACAGGAATTCCCCTGAAGTGATACATCCCTATAAA
>Ga0315275_10002328_pt1 | contig 17070 bp, 11 predicted proteins | sample YL17G03_0_MG_FD_205557 | JGI IMG/M metagenome (GOLD analysis project Ga0315275, IMG submission 205557) | Sediment microbial communities from Yellowstone Lake, YNP, Wyoming, USA - YL17G03_0 | ecosystem: Environmental > Aquatic > Freshwater > Lake > Sediment | place: USA: Wyoming | collected... | reverse complement strand
ATAAGGCGAAGGCGAGCGCCGGCAGCGTAATAAGAAACAGTAGCCAGGCCAGCTTGAAGTTGGACCATGTAATATTGATCGCTGTGCGCTCGAAAAAACCGCGAAGACTTCGCATATAGCGGGTGCCGTCTAACCACTCGCCCCTGGAAATGAATCGGTGCAGCCGGCCCGGCTCCTTTTCCTTTGCGGGAAGGCCGAAATGTCTTTTCAACCGCTGGCGCGCCCTCGCCCTGGAGCGTGCAGAGCTTCGCCGCCAGAGGAAATATACCGAGAGGACCATGAAGGCGCCGATGGCCAGCCACCTCATGCCGTTTTCTCTCCGGGAGCGGGTCGACCGGAGAACAGGTATTCGAAATCGATGTCCCCCTCCGGCGCGCAGTGGAGTAAAGCCACCTCACCCAGCACCCTTCGGCCGTCCGGCTTGCGCTCCATGTGCAGGATCAGGTCAAGCGCCGAGCCGACCTGCCTGCCGACCGCCGCCTGGTCGAGACCGACATCGGACATCATGACCATTGTCTCGAGCCTTGCCAGGAGGTCGCGCGGGGAGTTGGCGTGGGCGGTCGACAGAGAGCCAGGATGGCCGGTGTTCATCGCCTGGAGCATATCGAGCGCCTCGGCGCCCCTCACTTCTCCGACTATGATGCGGTCGGGCCTCATACGCAGAGCGTTCCGAACCAGGTCTCTCACGGTGACCTCGCCGCGCCCCTCGATGTTCGGCGGGCGGCTCTCGAGTGAGACGACGTGCGGATGCTCTATCTTGAGCTCAGCCGCGTCCTCTATGGTTATTAGCCTCTCGTTTCGCGGGATGAAGGATGACAACAGATTGAGCATCGTCGTCTTTCCGCTGGATGCACCGCCGGAGATGACGATGTTGGCGCGGTTCCTGACCGACTGATCCAGAAACGAAAGAGTCTCCGAAGTCAGAGTTCCGCTCTCTATAAGCTCGTCGGCCGTGAATGGATTTTTACGGAACCTGCGGATAGTTACAGTGGGGCCGTTCAGGCAGAGAGGAGGGATGACGGCGTTCAGCCGCGAGCCGTCGGGAAGCCGCGCGTCCACCATCGGGCTTGTCTCATCGAGGCGGAGGTTCAGCGGACCTACAACTCTCCTTACAAGCTCGATTACCCTGCCGTCGCTTCCGAGTGAGAGTTCGAACCGCTCGATGACACCTTTCCTCTCGACGAAGACGCGGTCGGGTCCGTTTATCATTATCTCCGAGATGCCGGGGTCGCGGAGCAACGGCTCGAGAGGCCCGAGCCCGAAAAGCTCGTCGTAAAGCTCGCTCGCGAGCCCGCGCACCATCCGCTTCGGCCAGAGGTGCCCTTCCGCGAGGAGAGCCTCCTCAACGCGGCGTTCCAGGTGATCACCGGCGGTTGGATCGGGAGAGCCGGCGAGCTCGTCCAGGAGCCTTTTACGGATACTGTCTTTCACGTCACCAGGGAGCGCCTGGCTCTCATCATCTGCTGGTAGAACTGGCACCGGAAGCCTCCGATTAGCAATTCAAGCAGATTCTATCAGAAGCAGAGCAAGCAGTCAAACGATAGGCGCCGGAGCGACTGTCGGATGAGACCGGGGTAACCAATGCGACAGTGAGGGACGACCCGGATTGACCATGAGAATATCAAAAGTCCAGAGGTATCTATTTGGTGCTAATAAGTTACGTTATTCGGTTTTTTTGCCGATTAAGATTTCAAGAGGAGATAAAGAAGACAGGGTTATGATATTTAACGACCGTGACGACAATCACAAGGGAAATCTTTGCGGGCTGCATGATCAGTGTGCCGCGGAGATAGTAAAAGAGATACTCGGGCAAGACTGGCCTGCTTCCAGACTGCGTGGCGCAAGACAGGACTCTTCCGCAAGTGGCAAGAGGAAGATCCGCTACAACGACTCCGCCGGGGCCCCTTCAAGCGTTGAATGGTCTGTGTAATCCAGTCAGGTTGCAGGCAAAGTCTAGAAGAACCGATGCACCAGTTCCTCGACTGCCTGGCTGACCGCCGAGCGCTCTGAAGTGAGGAACCGGCCATCATCTCCGGCCCGCCTGCATCTGGCAGTGTCTTCGGGCAGGACCGCTGTCACCCGTAAAACAAGGAACGCCTCAATGTCGGCCTCGGTAAATGAGTCGATGTCAAAAAGAGTGCGATTCACCACTAATCGTGTAGTCAGCTCGAGACTCCTTATCTCGTCGAGCGTTTTCCGGGCACCCCCCAGGCAAGCGAGTTCAGGGGTCACGACCAGCACGATGAGGTCGGAAGCCTTCAGGGCGGCGGTTACGGCCCCGGTGAGCGCGGGGGACGTGTCGAGGATCACGTGATCGAACTCCCCGGCGAGCGCGGGCAAGAGTTTCATGATATGTGACGCCTGGACCCCGCTCGCTTCGATGCATGAAGTGGGCGCCGGTAGGAGTCGGGCACCGCAAGGACAGGTTTCGAGGGCATTCTCAAGAACGCGGCCGTCCATTTCATCGAGGACCGGAAGGACATCGACCAGGGTGTGAGTTCCGCGTGATACCTGCACGTCGAGGCGGTAATGAAGGTCTCCCCTGTAAAGGTCGAGGTCAACGGCCACGACCTTGCGGCCGTACCGCGACAGGAGTGCCGCCGTTTCCGCCGCCAACGTCGTGGTGCCCACGCCGCCCTTGCCTCCGTGGAAGACTACCGTTCTCGTCTGCATTTCACCATTTCTTTACAGGTATCGATGAATTCGTTAGCAATACAGGCAAATGTTATCAAAAGCAAAGCAGGCAGTCAACGAAGCCTTATCACCGACAGTGTAAGTGGTCAACCGTGTTGTTATGAAATGAAGCATGTGCTTTAATAATTTGGGTGGCATGGTGGTTAGGTTTTTCTCTTCGTTATTTCTTTGGGGGAAAAATCGCGTCTGAGGCCCCGGCCTAATGACAGGGCGGTTTGATGGCGAGTAAAACTGGAATTCGAACTCTTGTAAGAAGAGCAAGGAACCGGGATCAGCAAGCATTCGGCGAGTTATACGACAAATATGTCGATGCCATATTCAGATATGTCTATTACAAGTCGGGCAACTTCGCCGAATCCCAGGACCTTACGGGGCAGACATTCCTCAAGGCTTTCGAGAACGTTGATTCCTATGAAATGCGGGACGTAGCCTTCAGTTCCTGGCTGTACCGCATTGCCCATAACCTGGTCGTAGATTACTTTCGCAGGGAATCCAAGCGCGAGAGCGTTCCGATAGGGGAACATATACCTTTGCATTCGACTGAAGGGAACCCGGTTGAGACTGTGTTCGCAGACATGGACAGTGATAGGTTGTACCGGGCAATGCAGAAACTTACGCATAACCAGAGGGAAATAGTGGTGCTCAAGATCATAGATAACCTCTCGAACGCCCAGGTGGCGGAGATCATGGGGATATCCGTAGGGGCGGTGAAGTCGGCTCAGAAGCGAGGTTTACTTGCTCTTAACAAGATTTTGAGCGATTCGAGCGGCACGGACTATCTCGAGCGCTGAGGCAACCCCTACGATTTTCTCAGAAGCAGTATCTTTAGGGGGAAAGCTGCGTTTATAATGGCGAGTGGCCCGACATGATCCGTTCGAAGTAAGCGTGCATAAGCTGGGGAGTGGTTGGTTTGGACGAAGATCCCTTGGTGAATCTCGTCGACAGGCTTCTCGGTATCGTTCAAAAAGACACCAGCAAACTTGGTACTGTGCTCGAGCAGCACCAGGACCTACGCGGTAAGCTGGAACCCATACTTGCGACCGCTGTGCAGGTCGAATCGGTCAAGCACCCGATGATATCGGCCGATGCGCGTAACAGCTACAGGCAAAAGATTCTCGCCTCCGGCACTACTGGCCCGTCAGGGCCGTCCGGAACGGGAGGTTCGACACCGGCTGCTCCCCCCGAAGGTCCGCGGAAAAACGGCGGGTTCCTTCCGGGCGCCATGCTTCAGACCCTGGTCAATGTTACCGTGATCATCGGTATCATGCTTGCACTGGTCATAAGCGGCATGCTCGTCCTGCCTGTGAAACCCCCTCTTGGTCAGCTGGCGGGCGAGAAAGCGAACCGCCGTTATCTACTTGAAGGATTCAAGAAAAACGGGGATCCGAAAGGTACCGCCGGGGCCTTGAACGAGAATCCCGAGTTCATGTCAGACATCATCAAGGCAGTACCTCCGGCCGTCATTGCCGACGCCATGAACAAGAACCCGGAGATCAACATGGAGACAATGGGACTGCTAACCCCCCAGGCGCTTGCGGTCCCTATCAACGAGAACTGGAAGTTGTTCGCCGAGATCGTCCGGCACTTGAACCCGGCGATGCTTGCAAGGATCGTGATGGAGAATCCGCAGAGCATGAACGGCCTCTTGAAATGCCTCAACCCCCAGGTGGTCGCTGACATCGCCAACCTGGATAATGCTTTCATTTCCAACTTCGTAAGCTACCTCTCTCCTGTTGTTTTCGCGGACGTCGCTAACGAAAACGCGCCTTTCATTACCGAATTCATGCGGTTCGCCGACCCGAAAACGACAGCACTCGTGGTCAGCAAGAATGCCCCGTTCCTTTCCATGCTAGCAGGCAGGTTGGACCCGAGGGTTCTCGCGGGAGCAATAAACTCAAACGAAGGCTTCGTAATGCGTGCGATTGCATATTCGGACCCCACCGCGATGGCAATCGCATTGAACGGCAATGGCGAATTCATTTCCAGGCTTATCGGCCACCTTGATGTGCACGTGCTCGCCGATATCCTTAACGCCAATGCGGGCGCTGTAAAACGCACGTCAGAGAGTTCTGACCCGGGCGTCATGGCTGACATACTCGACAACCAGGGTTTCATGCTGAGGGTTACGGGAGCGATCAATCCCCTGGCGGTGGCCGGAGCGTTGAACGCAAACGGCGCGTTCCTTTCCGGGCTGGTTGCGAACATGGACCCGGCGCAGAATCCTCAGGGTCTGGCGGCTGCGTCAGAATCCGACCCTGACACGGCTCGGAAGACGCTTCAGAGCCCTGGCCCCGGAGTTATTGCTGATGCCGTTAATGACAACGGCACGTTCCTGGGGAAGATAATGTCAAAGACCGATCCGGAAGTGATGGCGAAGATAGTAAATGAGAATATCCCGTTTATAACGTCGCTTATCAGGGAAGTTGATCCAGGGGTTGTTGCGGCCGCCATAAATGGGAATCCGAGTTTCCTGGCGGCAGTAATGGGTCAAGGGGACCCAGAGGATACCGCGAGAGTAATCAACGCGGTTATTACCGCTGATCAAGGCTGGGTTTCCGGGCTCCTGGGGAATCTGGACGCTCGCACGTTGGCTGCGGCGCTGAACATAAGCCAGGACAGGACTTCGGAGATGCTGTCTCTGTTGTCTCCGGGGGCCGTTGCTTCTATTTTGAACCGAAACGAGAAGTTCCTGACTGATTTAATAGGCTTCCTCAAACCCGAGGTTATTTTGAAGGCAGACGAGTCCAACGCGACGTTCATGAACGGCCTTATGGATAACCTTATCGGGGAGAAGATTGCAGCTGCGATAAGCGATAATTTGGAGAAGACAGGCGATGAAAATTTTGTTTTGAACCTTATGAAAAGTCTTCCGACTGAAAGAATTGCAACGGCCCTGAGTTCAGATTACGGTCAGCAGTTCGTGCGGACGCTCATAGGAAGCCTCTCCGAGGATAATATTAAGGCTATGATGCAGAACGAGGATACGCGGAAAGCCCAGAAAACCCTCATTACGAACGTGCTGCCACTTCTCGGGTCGAGTACATTGCAGGTAATAGCTGACGCGATAAACCACAACACGAAGTTCCTGTCTGATTTTTTGGGATCCAGCGACCCTTACGTCATAACGGACTTGATAAACAGTCCGAACGTATCCGGCTCAGGCGGCCTGATGGAAAAACTGCTGCCAGATCTTGATCCAACGGTTCTGGCCAGGGTGACTGATTTGTTTCCCGAAATGGCAGGCCAGATGCTTGCAAGCATGGATGCGAAGGTAATCGGGGAGATTTTGAACAAACCGGAAAACCAGGACCTCCTTGTCAAGCTTGTCGGGAAAATGCCGGCGCTCACAGCCGGTATGAGGAAGGGCGAGAACCACATCGGACGATACCTGGGAATAAAAGTCAATGCTGTTGTTCAGCTTTCCGTAGTAGTTCCCCCGTCCACTGTTTTTACTTTCTGGGTGAGTACCGATGAAATAGGCACAAACCCGCTCCTGACAGGTTCGAGTGCTGAAGCGTGGATATGGCTTGGCAGGTACTCTACAACCGAGAAGCCACCAGGCTGGTAGATGAATATGACAGAGGAATAGAACAGATGTTCTTATCTAAAGGTGTCCAGGCAGTGGTAAACCTGGCGGTGATGCTCCTGCTCATCGCTGCCATGATACTCATCATTGCGTCTGTCATACCCGTGAAGAGTCCGACGAGCGGACTTTTGGCAAAGATAACAAGCCGGAACGGCTTCCCGTCCGGTGTGTTCAAGACACTGAAACCAAAGGTCGTTGCCGAGGCGATAAACTCAAACCCGGGGCAGCTGTCCGACATGATGAAAGAACTCGACCCCAAAATGGTCGGTGGAGCGATAGACAAAAACGGGAAGTGGGTCGCCCAATTTGTAAGCTACCTCGACCCGAAGGCCGCGGGCTCAAGCGTGAGCGGGAACATCAAGTTCGTGGCTGACCTGCTGGATTACGTGGACCCTGACGTTATCGCTGGAGTTGTGGATGGGAACGGCGAGTTCGCAAAAGAGCTCCTGGACGGGCTCGACCTAAGAATCATAGCGTCCAATGCGGGGGGCAACACCCGGCTTGCGGACAAGTTGATCAGCCTAATTGACCCGAGGGTCCTGGCAAGCGCCTTGAGCGCTAAAGAGGGGTTCCTCCTAGATTCCGTAAGCAGTCTTTCACCGGATGCAGTGGCGAATACCATGAATGCAAACCCGGAGGCGAGTTCCCGTATCCTCGGCTACATGAACGTCGATGTCCTTGCTAATGTTATCAACGCGAACGAGTCCTTCGTGGTAGAACTGCTGGGTAGATTGAATCCGGATCTGATAGCGGGAGCCGCTAGACAGAATCCGCAGATGACCAATTACTTGATGAACCGGCTGGAGCCGGTTGTTGTCGCAGATATCCTTAATGACAGCGCGGGTACGGTGACGGGGGTGCTGGACCGGCCTTCTCCCGAGCTGATCGACGCCCTATCCGACGCCCAGGCTTTTTCCGCCAGGCTCGTGGCAAAGCTTTCGCCCTCTGCGATAGGCGGTTTCGCAAACCAGCTCGGCGGGTCCGCGTCTTCTTTCATAAACGCGCTTGGCCCCACGGTAATCGCCGGAGTCCTGAACAACAACGTCAACCTTCTCGTTGCGGCGGGCAATGCTTCTGATCCGGGCATCATGGCGACGATCGTTGAAAACGAACAGTCCCTGAACAGCGTGATTTCCCGGATCAATCCGGCAATGATTGCCACCGCAATGAACGCGAACAGCACCATGACGATCGGGATACTCGCCCACCTCAAGCCCCAGATTGTTGCGGGCATCGTTGGTACCAACGCTCATTGGCTCGCTGCGCTTGAGGGCGCGATGCCCCCCGGTAAAACAGCTGCCGGTATCAACACCTCGGGCGGCTTCCTTTCAGTTCTCGTGAGGAGGCTGGACCCGGCCGTTGTAGCCGCGGCGATGAATGCAAACCCGGATTCTGCTTCCAGGATCATGGAGTTGCTCGACCCGTCACTTGTTGCCGGTGTCGTGAACAACAACGGTGAATTCGTCAAGAACCTTTTAAAGAACCTGAACACCTCGGAGCTTGCAGACGCTGTCAACGCGGACCCGCTGGGTACCAGCACTCTGGTGGGAGAGCTCCACAGGCTGAACGCGGAAAAAGTCATAGCGGATATCTTGAGTGCAAATGGGACTGTCTTATCTGACCTCATGAATCGAATGGACCCGAGAGTTACAGCGCTGATCGTCAATACCCCAGCGGGTGAGAGTTTCTTCACAGCTTTGTTGGGTCAGATCAATGTGCCTGTACTGGCCAGCGCCATCAACAACAATGCCAATTTCGTTAAAGGCATGATTACCAATGTGGCGACCCCCGGGTATGCGCGTTGGAGTTCTTTGGCCTCGAAAGGGAGCGACTTCACGGCGAGACTGGCCGGGAACCTCAAGCCCGAATTGCTGGCAAGTATCATCAATAGTTGCCCGGAAAAGATATCCGAGCTTATTGGAAAGTTCGCCGGTTCCGACGATCGCCTTAAAGCGATTGCCAGTGCGATAAATCAGAATCCCTCCTTCCTGTCCAATGCCGTGAAATACCTGAATACTGCGGATATTATCGAGCTGATAAACACCAATCCGGATATGCAACGGGTCGTTCTCCAGCTGGTGGGTAAGATTGACCCGGGCGTCCTTGCCGGTGCTATAAGCGGTTCAAACAGTTTGAGCGCGATGTTAGAAGCGTATAATGCACGCGGTAAAGGCGGGGCCAATCCCGACCTTGCGCGGCAGTTGCTCGAGAAAGATGGTGTCGTTGCTTTCCTGAAGAGTCTGAGCAACAAAGTCGGCGGCCAGGGAATCGTCAAGATGTTGACCCGGAGCGGTAACTTCATCGGTGACCTGTTGGATGTGACTAAGAGCGGGCTCAAACCTGAACTCCTGGTGAAGTTGGTCAAAGCGATGCAGGGTACTCCGACCTACGGTTTTGGAGCCATGCAGCTCGACGCAAAAGTGGTCTTCCGCGGTGACCCTGTGGGAAACGTTACGATAACCTCGGAAGGGTGGAGCCAGTTTCTGGACGCCCGGGTAAGCGATAGACCAGCGACTCCGCGCGGATGGGATTCCGCGAATCAATCATTTGTGCCATGGTAGGCGGAGGCGGGAGACAGAGGCCGGGAGATAGCAATATGCTCTATAAACGAGGTCTCCATACAGTAACAAGCGTCGTGGTGATAATAGCCTTTTTGTGCACCGCGGTAGTGGCGGCTGTTGGGTTCGTACCGCAGCGAAGCCCACTTGCGCCTTTAGTCGCCAGGATAAGCAGTAATCCGAAGAGAGCTTCCGCTTTGTTGGGCGCGCTCGATCCGAAAGCGGTGGGCAAGGCGATTCAGGGCAATCCGGAATTCCTGTTCGAGGTCGTGAAGTACTCTGACCCGTATGGTACCACGATGGCCGTTAACAAAAACCCGAACTGGGTCGCCGAGATGCTCGGCAACGTTGACGGTGAAGTAATCGCCAATGCGCTGAACAAGAACGAGGAGTTCCTGGCCGCATCCGTGTCTTACTCGGACCCGACTGGTACCGCTGCTATCGTCAACAAGGCCGGCCCCTTCCTTTCATCGTTTATCGGTCATCTTGATGCCGGGGTACTTGCCGATGTCATCAAAGATAACAGGGGTTTCTTCTCGAGACTGATCAGTTGCACCGACTATAAGGTGGCAGCCCAGGCGGCGAATCAGAACCCTGATTTCATTTCCGACCTGATCCGTGACCTTTCGCCGGAGACTGTTGCCGAGATCGTTAACCAGAACGGCCCGTGGATGACCCGGCTTCTGAGCAAGCTGGATGCAACTGAAATGGGCTCCTGCGCGAATGCAAACGCCTCGTTCATCTTCAACGTTCTGGGCTACCTCGACCCTGAGGTGCTTGGGGGCCTGGTGAACGGCAATCAGACCTTTCTCACGGAACTCGCCGGACGCATGAACCCCGATAACCTGGCCGGCAACTCAACTGTGACTGCCGGTTTTGCACGTGAGGTCGCTCCGAACATCAGCCCGAGTTTCGTCGGGGCTATAGCGGACAACCAGGCCATTCTCACCCGGTTGATTTCCAAGATGAGCCCCGCTGCCTTCACGGGGAACGTCAGCAATGCGAGTGACTTGACAGCGGAGCTGCTCGGAGCTATTGACCCGGGTATTATCTCGGGGATTACGGATAGCTCTCCAGCGTTCATGACCGGGCTTGCCGATAACACATCAGATGATTTCCTTTCGGCGGTTTCGAGCAACTCCTCCACCGTTGACCGGCTGCTTTCCAGGCTCAGTCCGAATCCTCTGGCGAACGTGATTAAAGCCAACGGTTCCTTCATGGCAACCGTTATGGCAAGCATGGATCCGTCCGGGACAGCCACTGCCATCGACACAAATGCCCGCTTCGTCAGAGCGCTTCTTACTCATAACAGGGTGGACAAGCTGAGCAGCATGACAGACAGGACACGGGCGGCGACGAGCAAGATGCTCGGCAAGCTGGACCCGGGGGTCGTCGCGGGGATTGCAAATTCTAACGGTAGTTTCATGACCCACCTCGTATCCAGGATCGATGTCAACACACTGGCCGCGGGTATGAACGCCAACACCGACTTCATATCAAAGCTTGTGAGCAAACTGGACCCCGGCGTTATCGCAAACATCATTAACGGTAACGGGGCTTTGATGTCGCAGTTGATGAAAAAGCTCGATCCGAAAGGCACAGCACGTGTCATAAACGACAACACTGACCCTGTGGCAAACCTGGTTTCTTTCCTGAAACCCGATGTCATGGCCGGCATAATGACCGACTCGCAGAGTTCGACCTATGCGGTGATGAACGAGCTCAAGCCCGATGTCATAGCACGGGTGGTCAACGCAAACGCTGCATCCGTCGACAGCCTGTTTTCAGCATTGAAGGCGGATGTGGTCATCGGGGCGCTGGACACGAACGATGGACAGGAGATTATTGAATCGATGTTGAACCCTGACCCGAACACCGGCGGCATGGATCCCAGGGTCATAGCGCAGACTATAAACCAGAATCCTGGATTCTTTGCGAACTTGATGGAGAATCTGAACCCGGGAGTGATCGTCCAGCTAATAAATAGCAACCCGGATTTCATGAAGGGTTTAATAGGGAACCTTGATGCTGGTGTGATAAACGCCGTGGCCGACCAGGCGATCTTGTGCTCCTACGAGACTGGCGGACCCAAAGGGATTTTCTATGACCTGGTACGGCCGTATGATCCCGGCAATCCCGAGATCAGCGGACTCGATCCCCAGATTGTCGCGGCGCTCATCAACAGCAATGCACCGTTCATCGGAGAATTGATGGGAAAAATGGACCCGGCTCAGATGGCAAGTCTGTTAGCGACTGATAATGGAAAACAGTTCATCAACAAAGCGCTTACCGGTGTCAACGGAAGCAATGAGGCACTTACAAACCTTGCGCAGGTCCTTGCGGGGGACCCCGAGATTTCGCATCAGCTGTTCCTTGCGCTTGCTGAGCCGGCGGCGCTCAGCTTCCTTGCGGATCAGGTAAACGCTCCCGGGGCAAACAACGTTCTGCATAGCCTTACTTTGAAGATAAAGAGCCCCGTGGTGGGGCCTGTGGATATTCCCGGTTCCGACCAACGCATGAAAATCCAAATATCCAGCGAATACCTGTATGCGGTTCCGCTGGAGGTTGCGGTCAAGGAATATCCATACCCCTGGTAAATCCGTTGTAAAACAGTACATATATCTGACCGGATGGGGGCGGGGACCGGGTTCCCGCTCCAATCTATCAAACGAGAAGCAGCGAGAGGATAGACGTGTTTCGCAGAGATGATAAAGAGAAGAGGGTAGATGAACCCGGGCAAGAGCAGATAGGCGCTCCTCTTTCACCGGATCAAGAGGACGACTTCTGGGCCGAAGCGAAGAAGGAGAAAGGTCTCTTCCGCCGCTTTGGGCGCGAGGCCCGGCCCCCCCGCGAGGAAGCGCCTCCTCCGCTTCCCGAGAAATCCGAGGAGGAGCCGGAGGAGCCGGAGGAGCCGGAGGAATTAGAAGTGCCAGCCTCCCTGCCGCTTGAGGAGGTCTTCGCGGCTACTGATGCCCGGAAGAAGGATTTCTCGTTTGAACTCGAGCTGGAGAAACCGGCCCCGAAGGTCGAACCTTCACCGGTGAAGTCAGAAGCAGTCCAGGCAGCCGGGGAGCACCCGGTCGCGGTTGTTACAGAGCCGCCGGTTCCAGAGAAAGAAGAGCGACCTCGACGCCAGATCCCGATTGCGCTTCAGATGCCGGATGAGTACCAGGGCATGTTGACGGAGTCTCCCTCGTACCTGAAGGCGGTGCTGTGGGGGCTGCTTGCAGGCGCCGTAGGGGCGGGCGTGTACACAGTGCTGGCATGGTGGCTGCACCGTGAGTACGGAATAATCGGCTGGTTGATAGGCGTCGCGGTCGGGCTCGCTGTGGTGTTCGGTTCGGGCCGCCACTTCTCCTGGAAGCTGGGGCTTATCGCGGCGGGCATATCCATGTTCTTCCTGTGCGTCGGGCGCATACTGGTTTACATGCTCGACGTCTGGTTCCCCGACATAATCAAGCTGCCGATCAGCACCATGGATAACTTCAGCCACGCGCTCACGCAGTTCGTCAAACAGCTGCCCACCGCGTGGCTCGTGTTCTTGTTCGTCACCGGCGCGGTCGCTTTCCTGGTAAGCTTCCGACCGTGGCCGATAAGATTACAGAGTCCTGGCACCTCGAGCGCTGCCAGCCCGCAGAGCCCGAGCGAATAGCGCTGAGGGGTTCAATTTGACTGCCGTCGCGCCCGGTGGTTGAATAGGCGCGTAAAAAGAATATCGAGATTCTCCGACCCGAAGGGCCTAACGCGAGAGCCAGGGCCCCAGGGCGTCAGGGTTCGGCGGGAAACGGCCGGGCCTCCCGTGATTGGAAAGGAGATGGAAGAAGATTAACCCGCCTTTCCGCACGGCGGGTTTTTTGATTGGGGGTGATAGGCGAGCGTCGTCCGGATATTCCGCGTTTGGAAAGGAGAGGCGATGAAGGTCAGAAGTATCTCTATTGTCTTGCTGGTTCTCGTTCTTGTGTCTTCCGTTGCAGTTGTGGTCGGCTGCGGTAGCAGTGAACCTACGAGTCTCACACTGGCGACGACCACCAGTACCGCCGACACCGGGCTACTGGACTATCTGCTGCCGGTGTTCGAGAAGGAATACAACGTGAAGGTGAAGCCGATCGCGGTTGGGAGCGGTGAAGCATTGAAGATGGGCGAGCGCGGCGACGCGGATGTACTGCTGGTTCACTCGAAGGCGGACGAGGAGACCTTCGTCAAGAGCGGCTCTGGCCTCGCGCGGGTCGAGACCATGTGGAACGACTTCGTGATCCTGGGGCCGCAGGCGGACCCGGCCGGCATTAAGGGCGACAAGAGCGCAGTTGATGCGTTCAATAAGATAGCCGCGGCCGGCACAACGTTCGTGAGCAGGGGTGATGACTCGGGCACGAACAAGAAAGAGATGAAGCTCTGGGCGGCGGCCGGGGTGAACCCCTTGGGCCAACCTTGGTACATAGAGACGGGCCAGGGAATGGGTGAGACCATAACCGTGACCAACCAGAAGCAGGGATACACCCTGAGCGACCGTGCGACTTACCTGGCGAGGAAGGACACACTGCAGATCGTCATCCTGGTGGAGGGAGACAAACAACTACTTAACCCGTACAGCGTGATTGTTGTGAACCCGAAGAAGCATCCCGGGCTCAAACTGAACACCAGGGGCGCGGGCGATTTCGTCCAGTTCATGACGACCAAGAAAGGGCAGGCCCTGATTGGGGCTTATAAGAAAAAAGGCGTTGTCCTTTTCCACCCTGACGCCAAGGGCCAGACGCGGGGCATGGGTGACTATGAGGAATAAACACAGGCGAGGTCAATGAGCACGATACTGAACGCGTTCAAGGAAGCGTTCCTGCTCATAGTGCGCTTCAACCCGGATTTCTACCGGGTGCTGTCGCTTTCTCTTATAGTTTCAGGAAACGCAACGGTCATAGGTGCTGTGATAGGCATACCCCTGGGGGTCGCGCTTTCGGAGTCCTCGTTTCACGGGAAACGGGCGCTACTCATCCTCCTGTTCGCTTTCATGGGCCTGCCCCCTGTAGTCGTCGGCCTTTTCACCTTCCTTTTGCTTGCGAAAAGCGGCCCCCTCGGGAGTCTCGACCTGATATATACACCTACCGCAATGGTTATCGTGCAGGTCATACTGGCGACGCCCATCATCGCCGGATTAACCCACGTGTCTTTGGGGAGGGTGGACCCACGGCTCGGGCTTCAGGCGATGAGCCTGGGGGCGACTCGTCGTCAGGTGGCCTGGGTCAAGATGCGTGAGGTGCGGGCCGGGCTGGTGGCGGCGGTCATCGCTGGATTGGGGCGGGTAATGGCTGAGGTCGGCGGGGTGATGATAGTCGGGGGCAACATCAAGGGCCAGACAAGGGTATTGACGACTGACATTGTCCTACAAACGCGGATGGGCAACTATGAACTCGCGCTTGCCGAGGGAATAGTTCTGATACTCTTAGTTGTCATAATCATAGTTGTCATAAGCAACATTTTCCTGACGAAGTTGCAGGCTGAAAAGGGAAGGAGGGGAACAGGAAAAAGGGTGACAGAGTACCCTGCTTAGTCCTGATGAAGACAATCCTCGAAACCAGCAACTTGAGCAAGACATATGACGGCAGCAAGGTTCTGGACGTTGACGAGTTCTCCGTTGAGGAAGGTGAAACCCTGGTGTTTCTGGGGCCGAGCGGCGCGGGGAAGAGTGTGCTGCTGCGCATTCTGAACCTGCTCGAACCGCCCAGCAGTGGTAACGTCCGGCTTGGAGGCGAGGAAATACTCGGGCTTCAGGGGCGGGAGAAGGTGAAGCTCGCGAGGCGGATGGCGATGCTTTTCCAGGAGCCCCTGCTCTTTACCGGTTCTGTTTCGCGGAATGTTGCCTACGGTCTCAAGGTGAGAGGATTTCCACCCTCCGAGATCGAGAAGCGCGTAGCCGATGCCTTGCGCGCGGTCAGACTTGTTGGTTTTGGAGAGCGGCATGTCTCAACACTTTCGGGGGGAGAGGCTCAGCGGGTTGCCCTGGCGCGGGCAATGGTCGTCGAGCCCGAGGTGATGTTCCTCGATGAGCCGTTTGCGAACCTTGACCGACTGAACCGGGACGCGCTCCAGGTGGAGGTCAGGGAGATCCTTAAACGGAAAGGGATGACCGCGGTTTTCGTTACCCATGACCAGCAGGAGGCGGCTCGGCTCGGTGATCGCATATTGGTGTTGGATGAAGGCAGGATTGTTCAGAGAGGGATACCGAGTGAGATCTTCCACGAGCCGGCGACCGAGTCGGTGGCCCGGTTCGTGGGGATGGACAACATATATGGCGGCGTAGTCACGTCTGCCGCCGGCGGGCTCGCCCGGGTGTTGATCGAGGGCAAAGAGATTGAAGTGGTAGGTGAGCGTACGGAGGGTGAGACCATCACTATCGGCCTGCGTCCGGAGGACATCACGCTCGTCCCCGCGGCGGAGGCGGGCTCCAGGGCGAGCAGCAGGAACGCGCTGGTAGGGAGCGTCTCGCGGATCGATGCCCAGGGTCCTACTGCTTACGTAACCGTGGACTGCCCGTTCCCGGTCAGAGCGCTCATCACGAGCCGGTCGCTCGAGGAGCTCGGTATCAATGTCGGCTCCGAAGTGGGTATCAGGTTCAAGGCCACGGCCGTGCACGTTATTTGAAGAGGAAGTGTGATAGTTGGCTGAGGGTTTCTTAAAACTAGTACATCTCGAGGAAGCGGTCGGGGATCTTATCGGCGCGCTGTCCGACAGGGGGCCATCTGTCGAAGAAGTAAACACTGTTGATGCGTTGGGCAGGGTCGTTGCCGGAGACATCATGGCGCCGGAGGATCTGCCCGGGTTCGAGCGCTCGAGCATGGACGGCTTCGCGGTCCGGGCCTCGGACACATTCGGCGCAGGCGAGGGCCAGCCCGCTTACCTGGATATCGTCGGGGAAGTCCCGATGGGCGCGCCCGGTCCGCTGAAGGTTGCGCCTGGGCAGACGCTGCGGATATCGACGGGCGGGGTCCTGCCCGACGGCGCCGACGCCGTCGTGATGGTCGAGAACGCGGAGGTGTCCGGGGCCAGCGCCGAGGTCGTGAAGGGCGTCGCGCCCGGTGAGAACATCGTACTGCGAGACGATGACATTGCGAAAGGCGCGCTTCTGTTGGGGAAGGGTAAGATACTGGGACCCGCGCATATCGGCGCGCTTGCAGGACTTGGCATCACGAAGCTTTCGGTATTTGTCCTGCCGGTTGTGGGGATAATATCGACCGGCGACGAGCTCGTTCCGCCCGGTGACAGGCCGGGGCCGGGCCAGGTCAGGGATGTGAACTCGGCGGCACTCGCTGCCGCCGTGGCGCAGGCCGGCTGTGTTTCGAGGACTTACGGTATTATCGAGGATGACTTCGAGCGACTGCTCGAGGTTTCTCGCCGGGCCCTCTCGGGGTGCGATGCGCTCATCATAAGCGGCGGGAGCTCCGTCGGCGTCCGGGACGTCACGTTTGACGTCATCCGGGAGCTCGGGAAACCGGGCCTGCTCGCCCACGGGATATACCTCAAGCCCGGTAAGCCGACGTTGATTGCGGTCTGTGACGGCAAGCCAGTTCTCGGCTTTCCGGGGAACCCGGCCTCCGCGCTCGCGGTGTTCCGCGAGGTGTTTGCGCCGGCGCTGAGGACGCTCAGGGGGGAGGCGCCGGACACGGCAAAACCCGCGCGGACCGTCGAGGCCGTGCTCGGCAGGTCGGTCGCGTCCGACCCGGGAAGATTGGATCTCGTTCCGGTTACCTTGGACGAGCAGGAAGGCGGGCTGGTGGCCGTACCCGTGGCCGGCAGGTCAAACCTCATAGGGACGCTGGCGCGGGCGCAGGGGCAGGTGAGGATACCGGAGGGCTCTGAGGGCCTCGAGCGCGGCGAGCGCGTGATAGTAGAGTTGCTGGAGTAACTGTTGAAGATGAAAAGAAATATCTATCTCGATAACGTACCGCTGGGTGAAGCGCTTGAGCGCTGGCTCGCCCTGTGCCGCGAAGAGGGCGTGAGCTTCCCCATCGAGTCGGAGCTCGTCGCAACGGGCGAGGCCGCAGGCCGCGTCACAGCGGAGCCTCTTTTCGCGAAAATCTCCTCGCCGCCCTTTCATTCCTCCGCGATGGACGGCGTGGCCGTCTTCGCTTCCGACACTTACGGCGCGACCGAAGCGAACCCAGTGAGGATAGCACTCGGCAGCAGCGCGGAACTCATAGATACCGGTGACCCTCTTCCGGCTGATGCCGACGCCGTGATCAT
>Ga0315275_10002326_pt1 | contig 17073 bp, 13 predicted proteins | sample YL17G03_0_MG_FD_205557 | JGI IMG/M metagenome (GOLD analysis project Ga0315275, IMG submission 205557) | Sediment microbial communities from Yellowstone Lake, YNP, Wyoming, USA - YL17G03_0 | ecosystem: Environmental > Aquatic > Freshwater > Lake > Sediment | place: USA: Wyoming | collected... | reverse complement strand
GTAATCGATGGCAACAGGGCTGCCGTTAAGAAGATAGATCCTGGCCCGGTCCGTATTCCAGGGCTGCTGGGAGTTTTCTCTCTTGAACGCCGTCATGACATACGACAGGCGCGTCTCGAATTCCCCCATGGCCGCCGTCGACCGGAAAGCCCAGAAGCGGTTCTGGAACTGGACCTTCGCCTCAGCGGATAATTTGACATAAATGTCTTTTTCGAAATCCCGCATGACAATGTAGTGCTGGCTGTACCAGGCGTCCTTGGACGGCTCCAGCCGGATCCCGCAGGCGATCGGAAGAAGGACCGCCGGGACCAGTAGGGCGATTTCTAAAAGGGCGAGGGCAGCTTTTTTCATATTTTTCCCCTTAGAAGAAAATTATCATACGGATGGGCGGATGTCAAAAGCGCGCCCGGCCTAGATTGCCGATAGGACCTGAATCGGAAGAAAGAATCCCATAGGGATTTTTAAGCCCGGGACCGGACGGCCGATGCCCGAGTCAGGGTCCGGCTTAAGGCTTGACGCCGAGCCGCTCGAGGAGTCCGGCATCCACGATGCCCTCCTTGGACCAGCCTTGCGTCCTGTAATAAGCGTCCAGGATCGACCCATAATAAGCCGGGTCCACCGCCCTCCCCTTGAGGGCGCCGCGACTCATGGGAACGGTCAATTTCGGCGGTACGTAGGCGTCGTAAGCACGGCCCCGTCCCTGGAGGTTGTTGACGTGGCGCTCCAAGGCGTAGATCCTCTTGCCGCAGGCCGTCATGGAGGCGGCTGAGTGCTCGGTCCCCGTCAAAGCTTGATACAGCGACAGGAACAGGTCCGAGGTGACGTCGGCCGTAAAGAAATCGCACAAGCCGAGGGAATCGACGAGCGCCTTCCCCTCCTGGCCCGCCGCGACGTATCCGGCCAGGTTCTCCGCGCCCTCAAGCCCGCCCTCCTCGGCCTGGATGGTCCAGGCGTAAGTATGGTCGCCGCGGCCGCGGTTCGAAGTCCCGTAGGCCGTGAACATCCCGGGAAACGCTTTCGGTTCGACGCCGGCGTATCCCAGCCCTCCGAAGGCCGTCGTCACCGACCGGGCGATCTCCGTAAGGTCGCTTGCCGGCGCCGCCGCACCCACCCCGGCGATGACGCGGTCGGAGTATTGGCCGAACAGCCTCCCCAGTTCGTCCGAACCGTAAGCAATGGCCTCGAGCGTCCGGATCATGTCCGGGGCGCTGCCGAAGGCAGGGGCATTTGCATAACTCTTGAGGTATCCCTTTTCGGCAAGCTCCATCGCGCCGGCCATGACGCTCCCCAGGGTCATGGTATCGATCCCAAGCTCGTTCGAGAGATGGTTCAGGCGAAAGATGGCGTCCCGGTCGAGGATGCAACAGTTGATCCATAAGGCGATCGTCTCGAACTCCGGCCGGACCCCGCTCCCCGCATAGGGCCCCTTGTCCACCGACGCCGAACGCGTGCACATGATGTGCCGGCAACGGTTGCAGACGTTGTGCTTTCCGGCGATCTCCAGGAAGGCGCCCGTTGAGACCTTCGCGTAATCGGCGGCATCGAACGAGCCCTCGTCAAAGTTGTGCCAGGGGAGGTACCCCCCCTCTTTTCCCATGTATCCGCCGCGGAACGCCCTGTCCAGCCACCAGGTCGTCCCGGCCGTGGGCCGGAAGGAGGCCGTCTTGGCCGGATCGGAGGCGTAACCCTTGACCAGGGCGTCCAGCTCCTTGCCGAGCCTCTGGAATTTATCCCGGTCATGGTAAGAAACGGTTTCGCGGCCGAAGGCCGTGACCGCGACGAGGTTCTTCGACCCGAAGACGGCGCCGGCGCCGCCCCGGCCGAAGTTCCGGTGGTGGTCCGCGGTCAGACAGGCAAAAGCGACCTTGTTCCAGCCGCCCGGGCCCAGGCAGACGGTCGAAGAACCGGGATACTTCTTGGTGAGGAAGTCCGTGATCGCGGAGGCCGCACGGACGATCTTCCGGCCCCCCCGGTCCTCAAAGAGTTCGTCCTCCGCGGGAAGGACCTCGATCTTCCCTTCCGAAACGAGGATGCGGACGGGCGCGTCCGCCTTTCCGTCAATGATCAGGTGGTCGATCCCGGCCCGCTTGAGCATGTTGGGAAAGAGCCCACCGCAGCTCGAGTGCGTGATGAGCCCGTAAAGGGGTTCGTGGCCCGGGACCCAAGGAACCGCCTCGGGAGAGCGGGTCATTGTTCCTATGAAGGAGCAGGAGCCGCGTCCGGCCGTGGGGATGAGTGTGTCGTTGGGCGCCGCTGAGCCGAGGACGATCCGGTTCTTCGGCCCGAGGGGGTCCTTCAGAGGTTCCGAGCCCTTTAAATGTTCGTAGATGAGGCGGGCTTGGACGCCCCGGCCGCCGATGTAATCCCGGTAAACGGCAGGATCGGCCGGCTCGACGAAAGTTTTTCTCGCCGTGAGATCGACCCAGGCCAGCTTGCCCGTGTACCCCGTAAAGCCGCTTGTAGAGAGCCCCATGTTCACTCCTTGGAAAAAAATGCGGTCCTCTGCAGGTCATCCGACGAGCAGGACCTCTTTCTGCGGCGTGGACAGCCAATCGGCGCCGTCCTTCGTCACGACGACCATCTCTTCGATGGTCACAACGCCCCGGCCGGGGACAGTGAGCCTCGGCTCGATCGTGAAGACCATTCCCTCCTCGAGGAGCCGGAAGGGTTTTTGGGCGTATTTTTCCCACTTGGGGCCGAGGAGCGCCGTCCCGTCATGGGCGAAGCGGCCGACCTGGTGCCCGAGGGCATGCGGGAACTCATCGTAGCCGGCGGCGGTGATGACCTTTCGGGAGATCGCGTCGATGTCAACGCCCTGGACGCCGGGTTTCATGGCCTGCCTTGAGGACTCAATGGCCTGGACTATGGCCGCGAACCCCCCGGCGACGTCGACCGGAGCCTTCCTCTCCCCCGGGCAGAGGACGTAGAACGTCCTTTGCAGGTCAGAGCAGTAGCTGTTGACCTTGACCCCGAAATCCATGTTCAGGACCTGGCCGGGCTCCACTTTCCGGTCCGTCGGCGAGTAATGGGCCCCGGCAGTGTCAGGCCCCGTGAAGACGGACGGGCACGTCGATTCGGCCCAGGCGAGCTCGAGACCGCGCCGCTTGACCTCGGACACCATGAACGCGGCGATCTCCTTCTCCGTCCGGCCGGGTGCGATGAAGCCCCGGACCCTGGCGAAGATCTCTTCGGTCGTCCGGACGGCCTCCTTTATGAAGCCGATCTCGCTTGCCGATTTCCTCTCCCTTAGGGCAGAGACGATCCTTTCGGCCGGGACGATCCTTTCGGCCATCCCGATCTCCGCGAGGAGCCGATGGAGCGTGAGATACATGCCATGGGTCAGGCCGTCGCAGATCTCGCTCCCTTCGGAATAGTTGATCGCGATCCGCCGCGGGTCGAGCGCCTTCATGGTTTCCTGGAAGGGTTCCTTGATGCCCGTGACGTAGCCTACGACACTGTCATAGGCCCCCGTTTCTTCGACCGTCTTCTGGTCGTAGAGTCCGACGATGGCCCGTGTCCTGCCGTCCCTGCCGACGATGAAGGCCGAATGCCAGGTCACATCGGCCGTCACGAGGAAAGGCAAGACAGGGTCGCCGTTGATGGCGCTTTCGCGCGTGAACGTGATCCAACAATCGATATCGAATTCCGTAAGCAGGCCCGCGGCCTGCCGGACTTTCTCTTGGATGAGGGTCATGCCCGGGCTCCTTTCTTTTCAGGCGGTAAAACGTTTCAATTTTTTCAGGAAGGCGAGGACAAGGACGGCCGAGACCACGAGAAGGCCGGTCAGAAGCAGGAAGTACTGGTGGTGGGCGAAACGGCTATAGGACTTTCCCATCAGGCCCGACCCGTAACTCCCGGCCGCGATGGCCGCAAACCAACCGCCCATCATTACACCCGCGAACCTCGGGGGGGCGACTTTGGAGACGAACGACTGACCCATGGGCGAGATGAGGATCTCGGCCAAGGTGACGACAAAATACGTCCCGATGAGCCAGGCCGGTGACATGATGTTCAGGTCCTTGTTCCCGCCGGCCAGCGAGGCGGCGACCATGATGACCATCGAAACGCTCATGATCAGCATCCCGAAGAAGATCTTGACCGGAGTGGAGGGCTCCTTCCCTTTCCGGTTCCAGCGGCCAAAGAGGGAGAGGAGCAGGGGGGTCAGGACGAGGATGAAGAACGGTCCGAAGAATTGATAGGTCTCGGGCCGCAGGAACTTGAAGATCTTCGTCGAGCGTTCGGCAAAAAGTGTCAGGGCGAAATAGTTTTGGTAGAAGGCCACCCAGAAGAAGATGACGATGACGTAGAGTGTCACGAGCGTCGCGATCCGCTGCCGCTCCTCGTCCCGGTCCATGACGCGTTTGTCAGGCGACTCGGGGCGTCCCGAGGCCGCCCGGGCAGCGAGCTTGTTGTCCGCGCCGGCCAGGTGTTTCCGTCCCGCCTGGAAGATGAGCACAGCAATGACCATCCCGGCCGCGCAGACCCAGAACGACAGGTTGTAGCTGTTGTAAACGGTGCTGATGTATGTGGCGACAAGGGGCGCGATGGCGGCCCCGATGTTGACCCCCATGTAGAAGATGTTGAAACCCGCGTCCTTCAAGTGCGGCTTGCCGGCATAAAGGTTTCCGACAAGAACGGACTGGTTGACCTTGAAGATGCCCGTCCCGACGGCGATGAGGAACAGCCCAGCGTAAAACGTCGTCAACTGGGCCTTTGAGGACAATGCCAATCCGACATAGCCCAGAGCCATGAGGACCGCCCCGACCCTGACGGTGTTGAGCTGGCCGAGGACGCGGTCGCCGATCCAGCCGCCGAAGAGCGGCACGAAATAGCAGAGGGCGAGGAAGAGGCCGTAATAATCGCCCTTCCTGGAGTCGGACCAGCCCAGTGTCTTGTCCATGTAAAGGACGAGAATGGCCATGAGCGTATAAAAGCCGACCCGCTCCCACATCTCGGTAAAGAAGACAAAGGCCAATCCCTTGGGGTGTTTTTTCAGCATGTGTCAGTATCCTAATCGAAAGCCCGAAGAATTTCAATCCCGCTTTGGTCAACGCAGCCCTGAGATTCCAGGCGAATTTCTGCCGACCACGTTGACTCCGCCTGATACAACGATTGTCCTTTCATCGCGGATATATTTATGATATATTCTCCTTCGGAGAAGGATAAATGAGAGAACTCATCAGGCAAAAGATCGTCGATTCGATGAGCGCGCCCCTGCCCGCTTTCACGCGCCGGGACGTCCGTCTTCCGAGCATTGCCAAGAAGGCCACGGCGGTCATCGGCATGCGCCGGACGGGAAAAACCACTTTCCTGTGGCAGGTCTTGACCGACCGATTCACGCAGGGCACGCCGAGAGAGGGGCTCCTATTTTTCGGCTTCGAAGACGAACGCCTGGCCGGGATGACCCCGCACGATCTTCAAATCGTCGTCGAGGAGTACTACCGGTTGCATCCGGAATGGCGGGATCAACGGAAAGCCGTTTTCTTCTTCGATGAAATCCAGGCCGTCTCGGGCTGGGAGTCTTTCGCCCGCCGCCTGCTTGACACCGAGCGAATCGAACTCTTCATCTCCGGGTCTTCCGCGCGGCTTCTCAGCCGCGAAGTCGCCGCCAGCATGCGCGGCCGGGCCATGGAAACCCTCGTTCATCCTTTCAGTTTCCGGGAATATCTCCGGCATCGGGGCAAGGAGCCGGGCCGTCCCGCCGATCGGCTGCCCAAGGCCGCCAGGTCCGCCTTGGAGAAGGATCTCCTGGATTATCTGGCTTGCGGAGGATTTCCGGAAGCCCAAAGCGCGAAAATAAGGGACCGGCGCGACCTCCTCCGAGGATATGTCGACGCGGTCCTATTCCGGGACGTCGTCGAACGGTACTCGGTGACGCATGTCGCGGCCTTACGCTGGATGGTCCGGCATCTCCTGGGAAATGCAGGCGGATCCTTCAGCGTGAACCGGTTCTACAACGACACGAAATCCCAAGGGCTGTCCGTCTCCAAGGATTCGCTTTACGAATACTTCTCCTACCTGGAGGACGCCTTTCTCGTCCGGGTGGTCTCGGTTTTTTCGAAGTCGGAGCGCCGCCGGATGGTGAATCCAAGAAAAGTCTATCCCGTCGATCCCGGCTTGATCCCGATCTTCGACCGGACCGGGAAAGCCGATTCCGGCCACGCGCTGGAAACCTGCGTCATGCTGGAGCTCGAACGCCGGGGCGCCGATATCTCCTATGTGCGGATATCGTCCGGATTTGAGGTGGATTTTCTGGCCCTGTTTCCCGACGGGAGGGAGCAGCTGATCCAGGTTTGCGACGACCTGGACGATACGGCCGTGCGCGAACGGGAAATCCGGGCGCTCGTCGAGGCCGCCTGCGAACATCCCCGCGCCGGGTTGAACATTGTGACACTCCATCCCGAATCGGTCAGGAATTTGCCGGAGAACATCGCCCTGCACTCCGCCGCTCCATGGTTGTTGTCATGAATGGTAGCGGCGAGCGGGGCTTAAGCGCGGGATCGTGGAAGGATTGAAGTTCATCGGCGAAAGCTTCCGGAGATAGTGTATATTAGATCCGTGACATCAAGGAATCGGAGAAAGGCCGCCTTCTTCATCATCGTGTCAGCGCTTTGGGTCCCGACGGCGGAGATCGGGGCGGGCGGCCGGCAGGACCGAAGGTCCCCCATATGCGAGATCCGAGTCGACCCAAGCCTCATCAAGTTCACCGCAGGCCGAAACGGTTCTGCTCCAGAGCCCCAAATCATCAGCATCTTCAACGCGGGGAAAAAACCTTTCAAGTGGAGAGCGCGGGCGAGCGGCAAGTGGCTTTCGGTCTCTCCCATTTCCGGAACCGACGATGGGGAATTGCGGGTCACGGTGGACCCTTCGCTGCTGGAGCCGGGTATCCACGAAGGGATAATCACGGTCCGGGCTCCGGGGGCCGTCAACTCCCCCCAGCAGGTCAAGGTCATCCTGGAAGTCGGAGGAAAGGACTTGTACGGGGGTTTCCGGTCCTCGCGATACGGGATCAACCCCTTCCCTGCGCCCGGCTACTGGGCCCAAACCGCCAAGGAAATGGCCCGCCGTGTCGGCGGGGCTTCGCCGGCGGGCATATGGATCGTCGGGGTCACCATGGACGACGGGACATGCGAGTTGAACTTTCCGGGGCCCGGCGGGTCCTATCCCAAGATCATTTTTCTCGATTCGGACCAGAACGAGGAATATCTGACCTTCTTCGATTCCCAGGGGATGTCCATCTGGCTCCAGGTGGAGCCCGGCGACGCGGACCTTCCGACCCTTATCGACATCGTCCTCGACCGCTACGGCCGTCATCCCTGCGTCACCGGTTTCGGCGTGGATTGTGAATGGTACCGCTGGACGACCAATACTTGGGGGAAGGCGGTCACGGACGCCGAGGCGGCACGGTGGTCGGAGCGCGTTCTTTCCCGCAAGGCTTCCTACTCCCTCTTTCTCAAGCACTGGATGCCGGAGCGTATGCCGCCGTCCTTCCGGACCGGGCTTTTCTTCATCAACGACAGCCAGAAGTTCCTTTCCCTGGAAGCGATGGTGGAGGAATTCCAAGCCTGGGGCCGGAGGTTCGATCCGAGTTCTGTCGGATTCCAGTTCGGGTATGAAGCGGATAGGGTTTGGTGGGCCGGTCTGAGCGATCCCCCCGCCGCGATCAGCGGCGCCCTGCGGCGGTCCATCCCCAACCTTCACAGCCTCATCTGGGTCGATTTCACGCTGAGAGAGGTCTTCCCGGAGACGCTCCGGCCGAAATAGGGCCATCGGTTCAAACTTCGACGCCGGCAGCCTTTTCCTGCTGGAGCCGTCGCCGCGAATAGAAGAACATGTAGACGGCTTCCACGGGAGTGAGCACGGCCAGGATCCCCATGAAGATCTTCGCACCCCCGAAGAGGATGAAGAGGAAGACCCAGGTGGCGAAGAAGTCCCTTCTGTAGATGGGAGCGATCTTCGAGGCGATCCAGTCGATCTTCCCGGTAAAGCCCGGCTGGCCGGCGCTTTTCTCAATGTCCTTGACGACGGCCACGATATAGTTGCCGATCCCGGACCTTTGGGTATAGATCGAGAACTGAACATAGAACAGGATCATGGACAGCAAGCAAAGGCCGCCGAGGATGAGCCAGAGGTTGTTCCACGTGGACCGGTAAAGGCCGATCGGCAGGTTCATGAAAAAGAAGACAAAGGTCAGCGCGTCGCTGGTGACGTCCAACGTGCCCCCGAGCTTGGAGCTCCGGAAGGTCAGACGGGCGTTCTCGCCGTCGCAGCCGTCGATGATCGAGGCCATCTCGAACAGGAACGCTCCTAGGACAGCATTCCGGTAGCCCCCTCTCCCCTCAAACCAGCCGCTCAGAAGTCCGACGAAGAGCACGACGATGCTGATTTCCAACGGCGAAACATTGATCTTGAGGAGCTGCCGGGTCAGGAAGGTCGAGATATAGCGGTTGAAGTTGCGGGAGAAAAAGCCGTCGGTCGGCTTCCTGGCCGTCCCAATGAGGTAGCGCTCGGCCCTTTTGGCGGACGCCTTGGACGTGACCGTTTCGCAGAAATCCGGGCCGGCGTCGAACGCGACCGTCCGGGCAGGATCGAATGTCTCCTTCATGACATCCGCGTCCAGATGAACGGAGCCGCGTTTCGTGAAGGCGCCGGCCAGCCTGGCGAGCGTTTCGCCCGAACAGAGGCCCACGCCGGCGTAAGACGCGGCCCGCCCTCCCGCGTCTCCGCTAAAAGCCGCGACGGTCCGGCCGTCATCGGCCGTTTTGATCGTGGGCTGTTGCCCGGGCCGGCCCTCCTCAAGGCTATGGACCACAAGAAGGTTCCGGTCCTCCCCCGGATCGGCTTGAGCCACCTTCTCCAGGACGGCGGGGGCAAAGACAAGGTCGCCGTCCATCAGCCAGAACCGACCCCTGAGGGCTCCGCGGCGAACGAGGTCCGTAAGCCCGGAGAGGGGGACATACTCCAAGCGCTTGTCCTTCTCTTTGAAACGTTTGTCATCGCCGAGAGAAGCAAGGATCGCCTTCCCGGATTCTGCGTCGTCTCCGATGAGGATGAATTCCCTCACCCCGGCCTGGGAGGCCGTCAAGATGGTTCGCTCGAGCATGGTAAGACCCAGGATAGCCCGCGGGGGGACGTCTTTTGCGCCGGAGGGGACTTCCCCCCGCCGGCCGGTCAGAACGACAGCTCTGTCCAAACGCACGTTGTCACTCCTTGTTCTCAGGGCAAGCCCTTTTTCTCCGACACGAAAAGGATCAGCGCCAGGACGACAAAAGCCAGCTTCCGGATCCTTCGGATGACGCTGAGGCTGAGACCGATGGCGGCCGGATGGCCCAGGCTCTTCAGCATGAGCATGCTGACGCTCTCCATGATCCCCCACTGCCCCGGCAGGATGAAGAAGATCGTGTTGGAGATGACGACGACGGCCGTAATGAACCAAGCCTGGACGTAATCTGCGGGCACGCCCAAAACCCTCAGGATGATCAGCACCTCGACGACTCCTGTCAGCCGGGCCAGGATATGCAGTCCGAGAGCGGCGGCGGTCTTGAGGTTCGCCCGCGCGTAAAGGAGCCGAAGGTTCCCATCCAGGGCCCGGAGCTGTTCCTCCCGCTTCAGGACCCATCTTCTGACCTTCGGGATGACGCTGGAGATCCTGAGGACGATCCCATAGAATCCGCGGACGGAAAAGAAGATCAGGAGGATAAGGCCGATCGTGGCGATCGCCAGGCAGACAAGCGTGGGGGCAAGAAGCCCCTCGGGGATCCGGATAAAGATGGACCCCAAGAGCAGGCCGACAGCCAGGAAGATCGCCGTCGCGACGAATTCAACAGTTTTGTCAAAGAAGACGCCGGGAATTCCCTCCTTGAGGGGAACGTTCCCTTTGATCAGGTAGGCCCGGGCTGCGTCGCCGCCCAGGCTGGCCGAGGGGAGCAGAATGTTGAGAGCGTCACTGATGATCCGGACCCGGAACAGCCGGAAAAACGGGACCTTCTGGAAGTATGTGTTCTGGATGATGCTCCAGGCGCAGGCCTGGAAGAACAACCAGCAGGCCCCCACGATGAGGATCGCCGCGAACCAGGCCCCGAAGCGCGAGACGCTCTCTAGGACGGCGCCGCTGCCGATCCGCAGGATGAGGTAGGCGAAGAGGAGAAGCCCGACGCTGCCGAGGAGCGTTTTCGTCCACGTCCGGGGGAGCTTGAATCTCATGCCCGTCCCTTGGCCGTCTCAGAGGTCCCGGCTTTCAACAAGCCTTCCGCTTTTTCCATGGCCTTCTCGTCATCGACGTCGATCCAGAATCGGCCGCCGATGTCCATGATCCTGGCTTTGCCTTTCCCCGCCAGGACCTTCATGCCCCCCGAAAGGGTGAAATCGCCTTGCTTCTGGCTCTCTTCGAGGGCGGCAAAGAGAGCCGGCGTTCCCAGGAAGAGGCCTGTGTCGAAGGCATTATAGTCCTCGACATCTTTTCCGATCGCCGAGATCCGGCCGTCCTCGACGCGGACCTTGGTCACGTCCTCCAGGTCGACATAAGCGTTGTCCCGGACGACGGCGTCTACGGCCAGGATGGTTTCGTCCGCGCCGATGGGCTGTTCGGCTAGGTCTCTGAGGATCGCCGGGTCAAAAATGTGATCGGACATGGACAGGATGAACTTGTCGCCCGCCTCATTCCTGGCTTTGAAGACCGAGAGCCCGTTCTCCTTCTCCCATTCGTCGTTGCGGACGAAGGAGACAGAGATCCCCCGCTCCGAGGCAAGGGCGCTCAGATGACCCTCGACCTTCTCGCGCGCATAGCCGGTCACAATGACGAACTCACGAAGTCCTGCCTTGAGCCCGCCCCGTATGACCCACTCGATGAGCGGACGCCCGCCCACTTCAAGCAGGGGCTTGCTCTCCGCGCGTCCGGACAGGCGTTTTCCCATTCCGGCCGCGATGATCAGGCACTTCAAGGAACACTCTCCAGGCCGTCCCGGACGCGGGGCGTCTTCAGATTACAGTCGCGATCCCCCCGGAGGGGGGCGTACAACCGCAAGAATAAGCTAAAATTGTAATCGACCGGGGGCAAAAAGTCCACAATCCCTGAAAAAGATGTCTTAGGAGATCGGGGTCATCGTCTGAGAAGAAAGAATTCGGTTCTCTTCCATTTAGCGGGAGTGGGTCAATAGCTTTAACGGGGCTGCCCGGAGATGCTTGTCTTTGGAATAGGCATTCGGACTCGATCGAATTGACAGGCGGGACGAAGGCCCTTATAGTCGCTCTGTGGACATCGTGCTGGCGTCGGCGTCCCCGAGGAGACGGGAACTTTTAAAGAAGATCGTGGACGATTTTCGCGTCGTCCCGAGCGGGATCGACGAGACGAAGATCAAAGAGCGGGACCCCGTGAAGTTCGCCCTGGAAGCGGCAATCCTGAAGGCCCGGGACATCGGCGAACGTCATCCCTCGTCCCTGGTGATCGCCGCGGACACGATCGTCTGCTTGGGGGACCGGATCATCGGAAAGCCCTACGACCGTGAAGACGCCCGGAGGACCCTCGAAGCGCTGTCGGGCACGCGGCATCGCGTCATCACGGCCATCGCGTTGTTCAAAAAGAACGTCAACAGATGGCTCACGGGATACGAGGAAAGCTTCGTCCATTTCAGGAAGTTGGAGAGCGGGGCCATCAATGCCTATCTGAATACAGGCGATTCCCTCGACAAGGCCGGAAGCTATGCCATCCAGGAGGTCAACGACGCGTTCGTCGAAAGCCTCGAAGGCGACTACGACAACGTCGTCGGCCTGCCTGTCGGGCTCGTCCGCCGTCTCCTCGAGAAGTTCCGGGCGGGAGACCCCGCCAAGTGAATTGGCTGGAGCCGCATCAGCCGATTCCTGAGCTCTTCCCTCGAGAAAGCTTAGAAGATACAAAAAACGGAAAGATTCACGTTGCCCGGAAGACGGAATATTCAGGTTGCCTTGACAGGAGTTTTTCGGTATTTGACATCCGAAGCAGGGTTTTCGATATAATGGACAACACGGAAGGATTAACCAAATGAAAAAGCTTCATCTTCTGCTCGCCGTCGCTCTGGTCTGCATGCCGGGGATCACGTCCGCGGGTTTGAGCCGGCAAGTCGTCAACTATGACATCCACGTGAAGCTCCTCCCAGAAACAAAAACCCTGGAAGGCCGGGAGACGCTCCTCTGGCTGAACGATTCGAATATGGAGGTGACAGAGCTTCCCTTCCACCTCTACCTCAACGCCTTTAAAAACAACCGGACAACGTTTATGAAGGAATCGGGGGGCTCATCCCGGGGCTTCAAGGTCGATGAAGCAAACTGGGGAAGGATCACCATCCGGTCCATCCGGCTCCAGAACGGCCCGGACCTTACGCCGACCCTCGTCTATGCTGCGCCCGACGACGGGAATCCGGACGACCAGACCGTGATGCGGGTGACGCTCCCGGCGCCGGTTAAGCCGGGGGAAACCGCTGCCCTGGAGATCGCTTTCGAGACCAAGCTGCCCAAGGTTTTCGCCCGCTCCGGCTTCGTCGGGAACTTCTTCATGGTCGGCCAGTGGTTCCCCAAGATCGGCGTCCTCCGGGACGACGTCTGGAACTGCCACCAATATCACGCCCAATCCGAGTTCTTTGCCGACTACGGCCTTTTCACGGTGGAGATCACCGTGCCGGAGGCCTATGTCGTCGGCGCCACTGGCCGGAGGGTCAAGGAATTGAGGAACGCTGACGGCACGAAGAGCCTCGTCTACTTCCAGGAGGACGTCCATGACTTCGCCTGGACGACCTGCCCGGACTTCGTCGAATCCCGCGAACGGTTCACGATGGACGAGCCCAAAGTGGACACGGAGATGATCTTTCTTGTCCACCGCGCCCATCTGGGTCAAAGGGACCGCTACGTCCGTGCCCTGAAACAGGGCCTGAGGTTTTACAGCAAGAACTACGGCGCCTATCCCTACGGGACGATCACGCTTGTCGACCCGGCGCCTGGAGGGATGGGGGCCGGCGGTATGGAATATCCGACGCTTTTTACAGCCGGTACGACAAGCTTCATTCCGCGCGGGCTGAGGGTGCCCGAGATGGTGACCATCCACGAGTTCGGGCACGGTTATTGGTACGGGATCGTCGGCTCGAACGAGTTCGAGGAAGCCTGGCTCGACGAGGGGATCAACACCTACTCCGAGATCAAGGCCATGGACAGTCTCTATGGGTCCGACCGGGCGATGATCGACTTTCCCGGCCTCAAGATCGGCGATTTTTCGTATCAGAGATTGGCGACGATCGGCTCGGGTCGCTTCGACCCGATCGTCCGGAAATCCTGGGATTACATCAGCGGTTCGAGCTACAGCCTGAATGTCTACAGCAAAGCCGGGATCATGTTGTTGACGCTCGAAAGGGTCCTGGGCGAGGAGGTCATGGCCAGGGTCATGAAGACGTACTTTGAAACCTGGAAGTTCCGCCATCCCCGAACCGAGGACTTTGTCCGGACCGCCAAGGAAACGAGCGGCCGGGACCTCGGCTGGTTCTTCGACCAGGTCCTCCACAGCCCCGACAAGCTGGATTACGCGATCACCGACTTACGGTCGGAGGAGGTCCAGGAACCGAAAGGACTGTTTGACCGTAAAGACTCCGGGACAGGCGCTGCGAATGCTGTCGATAAAGGCACAGCACGGCAGCCCGCGTTCCAAAACACCGTCGTCGTCGCCCGCCTGGGAGAGTGGGTCTTCCCCCAGGAGATCAAAGTGACCTTCGCGGACGGGAAGGAGGTCCGCGAGACATGGGACGGCCGGGACCGATGGAAGAAATTCGTCTACACTCTGCCGGTCAAGCTCACTTCCGCCCAGGTCGACCCGGACAACCGTTATCTCCTGGATGTCAATTTTGCCAACAATTCGAGGACCCTCGCGCCAACGCCATGGGCCGCACGGAAATACGCCTTGGGATTCATGGGCTGGGTCCAGCACCTGCTGTCGTTCGTTACGCTGTGAGGAGAAGAACCATGACGATCACAACTTGCTTAAAAAAAGGCGTCACCGAGGCGACGGCAAGACCGAATCTTATGGGCGTGCTATGGCTGTTCAATATCATGTTCGCCTCCATTTTATATATCATTTTCTTCGGGGCTTTTGATGCCGCCGTGGGCCCGAGCCTGGCCCTGAAAGACCTGCTCAAGACGGGCGATATGAATATCCTCCTGGAGACGCTGACGAAACCGGCCGGCCCGTTCACGGCGGCCTTACGGATGGCCCCCTACGTCATCCTGCTCTATTTCCTGGTCAACGTCTTCCTCCAGGGGGGCGTCCTGAATGTTCTCATCGCCCCGCGTGGCCGGGATAAGTTTGCGGCTTGTTTTTTCGGCGGCGGCGGGCGGTTTTACGGCCGGTTTCTTCGTCTTCTGATCTATTCAGCGGTCGTTTGGGTTCCTGCCGGTATTTTGTTCGTTGCCGTGAACGCCGTTCTCAGAGTTTTAGGCGATTCTTCCCGGGAGAGGCAGATGGTCCTCTTCGTCATCATCCGCGTCGCGCTCGTTCTGTTCCTGCTTCACCTCGTCAAGATGGTCCTGGATTATGCCCGGATCATGATCGCGACCCGGGATTCCCGATCCGTTTTTCGCGCTCTCATGGATGCCGTGCGATTCGTGCTCCGAAGGTTAGGCGGGACTCTCGGTTTGTACTATCTCCTCGGGTTGACGGGGCTGGCGATGGCGCTGGTCTATCTGAGCATGAAGTCCATTATCGGGACAACGACCGCAGCCGGCATCCTTGCCGTTTTCCTGATAACCCAAGTTTATATCGCGGGGAGGGGTTGGCTGCGCACGGCCTACCAGGCCGGACAGCTGGAGATGTTTACCATTTCAGGCCTGACACGAGAAGCAAAACAAGGGAACAACGGGGTCAAGGAAGAAGCGGCGGCCGTTTGAAATCCGGGACAGGATATCCGATTCCGAATTGATTCGCGTACCCAGGCTATTCGGAAATTGGTATTGTGTCCCCGAATTAAACGGAAAATGTTCTTCTTATACAGGAAATAGAGGAACACCCACTCGACAACGATCGTTCCGACGATCAGGACGACCGGCTCGAAGCGGCCGGCAGGGTCCGGTCCTCGGCCATGGAGTAGTAAACCGTGGGATCTGCATCAGGGTGACGTTGAGGAAGCCCATGGCCGGCGTCCGAAAGATGCCGACGCCGATGATCAGGCTGACGACGATCATCGTCGCGTCGAAGGTGTTCAGTTTCGCCTTGATCGCCATATCGCTTCTCCGCTTTTCTCACCCCATTCCATTCAGGACCCCTGCGAATTCAAGAGGGGGAAAAACTTTTTATGAGAATATATATCTAAGGCTTTACGTTCCCGATCTCCACTTAGTCAACCGCGCTCTGCATTCATCCGGTGGCAAGCGGGCCCCTCCAGCCAAAATCTTCTCAAGGGCACTCGCCAAGTGGTCGCCGCTCATTTGGTTTTCAAGGGAATCAAGAAACCACAATATTCCCTTGACGTTAACATTTTCCTTGATCGCTGCCATTCTCAGATGCTTATCATTGGTAAAAAGAAAGATATTGCCGCTCTTAGCCATGGCCAATGCGAAAAGATCGGCTATGGAAGTCTTTCTATAACTTTGACTCAGCTCCTCAACAAGGCGGACTTCCTCCGGTCCGGCGGATTTGATTTCCACGCCTGATTCTATGAACGGCTTAGCATCCGGTATGTGCAGCTCATTCGCAACGATATCCGGGATGATGATCCGCAATCTGGATTCGATGAGTATTTCCAGAAGATGTCCATTCCAGAGATCTATACAGAAACATGTATCGGCGATTCCCTCCGGCCTCATCCTCTTTTTTAGCTCCGTATTTCTTCGCGTAGGTCTATGATTGGGATTCTGGTCAATTCTGCCGCACGAGCAGGCGAAATCATGTCTTCGGCTACAGCCTGCAATGCAAGACGTTTTAGACGGCTGGAAGTTTCCTCTCGCAATGATTCCCCTGGTTCTTTGATATGCCAGCCTTGTCCTCTAAAAAACCTAAACAAGTTTGCTGCATATCCCTCGGTAATGATCCCCAGGTCCTTAGCGCGATAGATCCATTGTTGAACGCTCATGCCATGCTTCTTTTTTAGGGTAAGAAGTTCTGGGAGATCGAGCTTGTGACGGGTGGCTCCAAGCTCCCTCAGGACGATTTCGTCAGGAACGAGAAAAGCGCCTGAAAAACGGCGGGCGGCCTTCTCTGGATCCACGGCTTTTCCCGGTTTTATCACAAGATGTCCAAGCTCGTGAGCGAGATTCGAGCGTTGACGGTCGCCCGGAAGTCCAGCCTTAATGACAATCAGCGGAATATAATGCTGGGCCCAACAGGCAAAACCATCAAAGTCTTTTTCCTCGCCCGACCAAGCTATCACCTTTACGCCGTTATCCTCCAGAAGCTCGGTCAGGTTTTCGATCGGCATTAGGCCGATATTCATATGCTTCCGGATATCCTTAGCTAGGGTTTCTATTTCTTCTAAGCTTCTGACGTCTTTTTGCTTCTCGGCAGAGATGATAAATGAGCGGAACCTGCCCGGAGGGAAAAGCGCTTCAAGCTCAAGCCATTGTTCGATACGATTCGTGACGTCGGCTTGAATGGCGGCGAATTTTCGTTTGCCAAGCCCCGCGCGTTTTCGGCATGCAGGTTCGCTAAGGGTGACGGACTCGGTCGACGCCCTGAAGAAATAGTCAACAGATATCCCCAAAGCCCGGGCGAGAGCGAGAAGGACCTCAGAGCGGGGAACATCCAGCGCATTTTCATATTTATAAAGGGCTTGCCGAGTTACTATTCCCCCGGCGGCCGCGGCGAGAGCGGCCAACGACATTCCCCTGGCCTTTCTTGATTGACGCAACCGTTCTCCAAGTAAAGACATGTGTGCTTCCCCTCCGTCGGTTTACAATTATAGATAATAATCTAATAAATGTCAACCGATTTCTTTATGAACGGAATTTCTTATGAGGCCACCGATAAACCAGGGATGATCTGTAGAGAACAGAGTGCTTCAAAGGTTGCCCTCGGTCCCGATGAGCATGATTTTTGGCATCGTCAGGATTTCCTCGATAAACCCTCCC
>Ga0315275_10002325_pt1 | contig 17076 bp, 15 predicted proteins | sample YL17G03_0_MG_FD_205557 | JGI IMG/M metagenome (GOLD analysis project Ga0315275, IMG submission 205557) | Sediment microbial communities from Yellowstone Lake, YNP, Wyoming, USA - YL17G03_0 | ecosystem: Environmental > Aquatic > Freshwater > Lake > Sediment | place: USA: Wyoming | collected... | reverse complement strand
GGCTGATGGTCAGCCGGACGGGCTCCCCGGAAGGCCCCGTCATCGCGAATTCCCTTTCGGTGGTCTTCCGGACCCTTTCGGCGAACGCCATTGCCTGGAGGAGGCCGGTCATGGGGAGGAGGATCATGAACTCCTCTCCGCCATATCTCCCGAGGATGTCGTAAACGCGGATGCAGCCCCGCATAACGCGCGCGAACTCCTTGAGAACGGCGTCTCCCGTCCTGTGGCCGTGGGTTTCGTTGATCCTCCGCAGGCGGTCCAGGTCGATGAGGATGCAGCCCATCTCCATCCCCTGCCGCCTGTGTTCCTGAAACTCCTCCTCGAACCTTTGAAAGAGGTGCCGCCGGTTGGAGACCCCCGTCATCTCGTCCGTCACGGCCATCGTATCCAGGCGGGCGCGGGTCTTCACGAGCTTCGCCCTCGTCCTGAGGAACAGGAACGATGCCACCCCCAAGAGGGCCACGAGGGCGATGATGACGATTCCCTCTGCGTTCATGGTTCGATCCCCTTACCCGCTCCGATCATGTTCGGTTCCCATCATATGTGATACAGGGCCGGAGCGTCAACGCCGAAAAAAAGGCGCGGGGCCCCTCGTCGGGATCCCGCGCCCGTCGCGAACGGATCGCTGTGAGACGCTATTTCACAGGCTTGAGCCCGTACTTCTTGAGCTCTTTAGCTATGGCCTTGAACTGCTTGGATTTGTAGATCGAGCCGGCCTTGACGCCGCCCCAAGTCGTGCACATGTGGCCGAGCATCTTGTCGGAGGGGAACTTGACGGAATAATCGATGAACATTTTGATGGTCTTGGTGTCCCTGAAGGTAACGGGCAGGACCCGGAAGCCCTTCCCGATGAACATGTCGACCGACGGGAATCCCGGCGTCTTCATCCGCTCGTACTTCCTCTCGTAATGCCAGTCGCACATGACGATGTCCTTGGGGACCATATCGACGGCGAGGTCGGTCTTGTTCATCGAGGCTTCCCATTCGCCGTAGGTGTTCGTCCCGTCGATGAACCGGTCGGCCCACATGAACATCTCGACGCCCTTTTCCTTGACGATGTGATCGTGGGCGCGATTGACGGCGTAAGCGAAGCACTCAGCCGTGGTCTTGTCCCTGCAGCGCGGGCAGTCGGGATCGGCGATCAGGAAGACTTCGTCCATCCCGACGTGCAGGGCGTCGGCCTCGAAGACGTCGATGATCTCGTCATAGAGGGCGTTGACGATGGGATAGAGGTCGGGATGGAAGGGACACCAGCTCCGGCAGTAGATGTCCTTGTTTCCCGGGTACTTGCCCGGCGTCTCGTCGAACTGGGGGTACTTCTCGAGGAGGGAATAGGTCTTCTCCTCCCAGGACTGGTGGCCGAGGGACTGGAACTCCGGGATGAGCCGGATCTTGTACTGCCGGCAGAGCCCGACGATCTCCTTGACCTGGGCCTTGGTCATGGGATCGTTGCCCCTGAGCTCCGGATGCGAGACGAATTCATAGTTGAAATCGACCTCCATGACGATGAGGTTGACGCCGGCTTTCGACATTTCCGGGATCTCTTTTCTGAGCCCGGCCATGCTGGAGCCGGCCGTCCGGTCCAGCAGGACATGAGCGGCGAAGATGAGCGGCTTCCGCGGGGTGGTCACGACGGCAGGTTTCGGCGCGCACCGGACCTGGAAGAGGGCGAGGGCCGCGAGCGCAAGCCCGAGTCCTCCTTTAACGGCGTTTGAAGTTCTCCTGGATCGCATGATATCCCCTTTATGATACGTTCGCTGGCGCCAAACCCCGATTTTCAAATCGGGGTAAAAAAAAGCGCCGCTCAGTATCAACCCTGAGCATACCCCCGGCTTCAGACCGGGGAGCCGAATGGGTTGATTGGACCTTCGTCCAGATCATCCTTTTTTCCGATAATCCGGGGGGGCCTGGAAATCGGCCTCGCCCAGGTCGGCCGGAGCGAGCTCCAGGATCTCAACCCGGTAAGCCAAGGTTGGTTCGGCGGGCCCTTCTCCGGCGGGCTTTTTCTTCAACACCTTCTTGGCCAGGCCGCCCAGGAGCCCCTTGGAGCCCCCCTCTTCCTGGGCATCACCCTTGGGCTTGTCGGAGGTCACGGTATACTTCCCGTCGATGACCACAGGATAGCCCTTGATCTTCTTCATCTCGGCTACGGTCTTGGACGCATCGAGCGAAGCGCCCGGGCGCCCCTTGGCCGCGTTCATGCTGTCGAGAAGCGTCATCCAGTTCGTGCCGAGGACGTCCTGCTGGAGCTTTTCCTGGTCGAGCCCCACGGCCTTCATGTAGCCGCGGAAATATTTCGCCTCCTCTTCCTGCGCCTTGACGATGGCGTCGGTGAGGGGCGTCGTCCGGACGTCGGTCTCGAGCTTGTTCGTCCCCTTCTCGCCGGTCCTGACGTTTTCCCAGTCCACGGTCCAGATGACGACATACTTCATCGTGGGGAAGCCGTTGACGTCCATCGCTTCTCCTGTGTCGTCCACGCGAAACTCGCTTTTGATGATGCGGATGTCGCTTTCGGCGGGCTTCCCGGTCTTCTCCCCGGCGGCTCCCTCCTCCGCTTTCTCCGCTTCGAACTTCTTGATCGGGGTGACGGTGTATTCTTTTTTCTTGGGGTCCAGCCGGGTGACGGTCAGCGCGGGAAGGTCGGTGATCTCGCCGAAACTGCCCGACCTGAGGAGGGTCTTCCCGGCCAGGCCTCCCAGCAGGCCTTTGCCCTTGAACTCGTTCTGGGAATCGACCCATTGCCTCTCGGGGACGAGCCTCGAGGACTGGGTCATGGTCAGCTTGCCGAAGCCTTTGAACGTGACCTCGGACCGGCTCTTCTTGACGACGCCCGAAAAGGCCGGCACTGTGAGGACGGCCAGCGCGGTCAGGAGCAAAACGGGCTTTCTCATCGAGAATCTCCTTTCGGAAAGGCGGGGTGGATCATCCTTTACCTTATAGAGGGAAAGGGCCCGGATGTCAACTTTCGAGCGCGGCGGGAAGCCGTGACGTGCGGCCCGTTTTGTCATATACTGGGGCCGAATCCGTCGAAAGGACGAAGACCGTGGCCAATATCGTGACGATCATCATGGCCGGCGGCCAGGGAAGCCGGCTCTATCCGCTGACCCGTGTCCGGAGCAAGCCGGCCGTTCCCATCGCCGGCCGGTTCCGTCTCATCGACATCCCGATCAGCAACTGCATCCATTCGGGCTTCCGGAAGATCTTCGTCCTCACCCAGTTCGCCAGCGAGTCCCTTCACCGCCACATCTTCCTGACCTACCGGTTCGACAACTTCACCAAGGATTTCGTGACGATCCTGTCGGCCCAGCAGACGCTCGAGAACCGGAACTGGTATCAGGGGACGGCCGACGCCGTCCGGCAGAACCTGAAGTTCGTCGAGAAAATGGGCGACCTTGTCCTCGTCCTGTCCGGGGACCACCTCTACCGGATGGATTACCGGAAGTTCGTGGAGTCGCACCTCCGGAAGCGCGCCGAGATCAGCATCTCCGTGACCCCCGTCGGCCCGGACCTGGCCCCTGAACTGGGGGTCATGAGGGTCGACCGGCGCGGCCGGATCGTCGATTTCCGGGAGAAGCCGAAGACGCCGAAGGATATTGAGCGGACGAGGGTCCCGGAGGAGGTGCTCGGGCGGCTCGGCGACACGGCGAAGGGATGCACGCACCTGGCCTCGATGGGGATCTACCTCTTCGATTCGGGCGTCCTCGGGGACCTCCTGGCCTCGACGACCTACGAGGATTTCGGCCGGGAGGTCATCCCCTTCGCCATCCGGGAACGGAAGGTTTTCGCCCACTATTTCGACGGCTACTGGGCGGACATCGGGACCATCCCGAACTTCTTCGAGGCCCACATGGACCTCACCAAGGCCCTGCCGCGGTTCAACTTCTACGACGAAGAGCGGCCGATCTTCACCCACGCCCGGTTCCTCCCGGGCTCGAAGATCCTGAGCTCGGAGGTCGAGGGGTCCATCCTCTGCGAGGGGAGCATCGTCAACCGTTCGAAGATCCGGCAGTCCATCATCGGCGTCCGGTCGCGGATCGGCGAGAACTGCCGCATCGAGCGGACCGTCATGATGGGTGCGGACTATTTTGAATCCGCGGAGGGCCTGAAGGCGAACCGAGCGCAGGGGATCCCCGACATCGGCGTCGGGAGGGACTCGGAGATCCGAACCGCCATCATCGACAAGAACGCCCGGATCGGCGCCGGAGTGAAGCTCGTCAACGCCCGGAAGAGGGTTGCCGCGAGCTCCGACAACCATGTCATCGTCGACGGCATCCTCGTCATCCCGAAGAACGCCGTCATCCCCGACGGCACGGTGATATAAAACAAGAGGGTTAGAGGTTCGAGGTCGAGGTCGGGGCAGGCCTGTCCTGTCCGATCGCTCTCAGAAATAGGGCTTCGAGGTCGGCGCCGGGGCCCAGGGCCTCCCGCCGTTCCCGGAGGACGACTTCTCCCCGATGAACGACGATGATGTCGTCATAGACCTTCCCGACCTCCCCGATGAGATGAGAGCTCAGCAGGACGGCGCTTCCCCCGGAGGCGAGTTCCCGGAAGATGCCGCGAGCGTTCCGGATGGAGACCGGATCAAGGGCTGAAAAGGGTTCGTCCGCGACGAAAAGGTCCGGCGAGAGAATGAGACTCTGCAGGTAGGCGAATTTCTTCCGGTTCCCTTGGGAATAGGTCGAGACCCTGCGCCGGAGGAGCTCGGGAGGAAACGGCAGGCGTTCGCACCATTCAAGGGCGCTCCGGCGCGCTTGGTCCCTCGGGATCCCGTTGAGGAGGGCTGCGCATTCCAGGAGCTCGTCGCCGCGGGCCCAGGGGAAGAACGACGGCTGTTCCGAGACGTAGCCGACAGTCCCGGCGTCGATGAGAACTTCCCCTTCGTCCTTGCGCAGGAAGCCCAAGGCGATCCTGATGGTCGTAGACTTTCCCGCGCCGTTCTCGCCGAGGAGCGCCGCGACCCGTCCCCCCTCAAGGGAAAACCCGATATCGCGGACGGCCCGGACGGCGCCGAACCGCCGGGCGAGGCCCAGGACGGCCAGTACGGTCCGGCTCATCGTCCCCTCAGCTCCGACCTCCGAACGATCAGAACCTGAATAAGGAACAGGGCCCCGGCGGCCAGAGCGATCCAGGGCGCCTGGCGGCGCAGGTAAGCGGCGACGAGGATATTGGGGAGGACTCCCGCGAGAACGATGAATCTCAGTTGCTCCCCCGGGCCGGAGAATGTGCCCGTCCCCAGGGCTTCCAGGAATCGGTGCCCACCCGAGGCATCGACGATCAGCCCGACGAACGCCGCCGCCTGGGCGACGATGAGGGCCAGGACGTTCGACCCGCCCTCGAAGAAGTGGCCAAGCAAACCGCCGAGCCCGATGTAATAGATGCCGGCGCAAAGGGAGACCGCTAAGCCCCGCAGGTCCGCGGGGCCGGCCCGGTGAGTTCCGAGACCGCCGACCTGAATGGCCGCGAAGACGACGAGGGCGTAGGCGACGCCCGCCAGAGCCAGGGCGGCGTTCTTCCAGAGGATATGCCGTCTGAATCCGCAGCGGACGAAGAGGACGTTCTCGAGCACGCCCCCGGCGGCTTCGCCCTTGAACATATTCTGCGTCGTGACCAGAAAAACGTGGGGAAGGAGATAGAGAAAGATCCTCATGGCTGTCCCGCGGGACTCCCGGGCCCAGACAAAGCCGACGAGCGCCGGCAGTGACAGCGCCGACACGAGGGTCGCCGGCGAACGCAGGAGCTTCAGGACGGTGAGCCGGAGCGCAAGCCGGCCGCGAGCTCGATCAGGCATCGTTGGGCCCTCCTCGACCGTTCGCCCAAAGGCAGGTAGTCATCATCCCTATAGACCTCTTTCCCCCCGGCCAGAACGAGCTTGAAGGGAAGGAGGTCCACCCTGAACCGGCGGCGGATCCGCCCCCGTTCGTCGCGGACCACCGGGCAGGTCAAGGAGTGTTTTTCGACGAACTCATCAATTTCGGCCTCGGTATCACCGCAGACCCCCACGACCGTCAGGTCGAGCCCTTTCCGGCGGACGAACAGGGCCATCTCCAGCAGATCGTCAAAACACGGGGTGCAGCCCGTCGAAAAGAACACCAGCAGGGCCGGCCTCCCGTTGGCCGGGAGGGCTTCGTCCAGGGAATGCAGGACGAATCGACGGTCGCCGCCCCATGCCCCGAAACAGGAAAATGCGAAGAACGCCGCCCAGCCAGCGAGAGCCCCGCCGCGGCTCATCGAGGTTCCATCCTGAAGATCCTCAGATTATTCTCGTCGTCGACGGCATGGATCGTGTCGCCGTCCAGATCTATCCTCCTGACGATCGAGGGGAGCTCGACGAGCCCGCCAAGGCTCCCGTCAGGGCCGACGAGATAGACGCGCCGCCCGGGGCCGATGTCCCCCTCGTCGGTGTAATCTGGAGCGAGGAGGCCGATCCAGCCCCCGTCGAAGGCCGCGTCCCAGCAGAAGGCCCGGAGGACCCTGTTCGGGCCCTGCAGCGGAAGAGTGATCGTTTTAAAGGCGTAAGCATCGGGGACCACGATCGGGTCGAGCGGCCTTCCCGATCCGTCGAAACGGTGGATCGCATTCTCGTCGCTCTTCCGGACGACGTAGAGATCGTCCCTCCCTCCCCGGACCATGACAAGGAGATTACGGAACGCGTCATAGGTCCTGTCCCCCGACGTATGGCCCGCCATCCCCTCCCAAAGGAGCCTCCCTTCCCCTGAGTAGCAATGGAGCATCGGCTCGGCCCCCCTGAGCCCCAAAGGAAGATGGGACACGGCGACCTTTCCCCCCTCCAGAGCGCAGACCTGATCCGGGCTGAACGGAACTTTGAAGCCGCCGAGGTATTTCCCGGTCCCGTCCAGGACCTGGATCCTGTCGTTGAACTTGTCGGCAAGGTAAAGACGGCCGTCCCGCGCGTCCAGGTCGGCGGGCGCGTCGAACTCTCCGGGTCCCTGCCCTTTCCTCCCCAGCGCCCTGAGAAAGACGCCGGCCTTGGAAAAAACCCTGACCTCGTGGGCCTCCGCGTCGACGACGTAGACGGCGTCGGCGTCGTGAGATATGGAGACTGGACGGCCGAAAGCGGCCTCGGCGTCCGTACTGTGATCGGTCTTGACGTCACGGACCGTCAGTCGCCGGATGTCCGCCTTCCCCGCGGAAGGAGGGACCGCCGCGACGATAACGGCGGCCAGGGCGGCAGCGGCCGGACGAGCGATTGTTATCTTCATAGGAAACCTCCACCGGTCAAAAAGAGAAACGTGAAAGGGGCCCCTTTTTTCTCAGGGGCCCCTTTCCTTTTTCAAGCCAGCAGGAGGCACCTTCCCAGGCCTAGGTCGCAGACAGTCAGCACAAGCGTCATCCTGACCCAGCCCACGTCCATGCCGAAAGCACTGTTGCGGCACGTGCTGTAGTTACTGAAGCACACGGCAGTGTCGCGGGCCTCGGCCGCCCGGGGAAAGAACCAGACCGCGGAGAACATGACCAGCCCCGCAAGCGCGAGGGCAACGGCTTTTTTCATTGGAACCTCCTTTCGACCGGTTCCAATGCAAGTTCCGTGCCCGGACTCCGCCGGGAACGGACTCAGACTATCCCATTGATAACAATAATGTTTTTCGCAAACCTCGAAAAGGCTCGCCCAGCCTCGGAGGGGTGCCGGACGCACAAGATGAGACGCGGCCTCTGACCCGCTCAAAGACTGCAATTTATGCGTGCGGACGAGGTCACAAGATGTGAACCGGGGGCCGCGGACGGAGGTCCGTCACATCATCGGGATCTTGATCTTTTTCTCCCGGGCGAACCGGACCGCTTCTTCGTAGCCCGCGTCGGCGTGCCGGACGACCCCCATCCCGGGATCCCCGGTGAGGACCCGCTCCAAGCGCTTCCCCATAGCCGGCGTACCGTCGGCGACGACGACCATCCCGGCGTGCAAAGACAGCCCGATGCCCACGCCCCCCCCGTGGTGGATAGAGACCCAGGAGGCCCCGTTCACCGCGTTGAGCAGGGCGTTGAGGACCGGCCAGTCGGCGATGGCGTCGGAACCGTCCTTCATCCCCTCGGTCTCGCGGTTCGGCGAGGCGACCGAGCCCGTGTCCAGGTGGTCGCGCCCGATGACGACCGGAGCGCTGATCTCGCCCTTCCTGACCATGCGGTTGATGACGGCGCCGAACTCCGCCCGTTCGCCGTAACCAAGCCAGCAGATCCGCGAGGGCAACCCCTGGAACCGAACCTTTTTCCGGGCCTTCCGGATCCACCGCCCGAGGGCCTCGTCCTCCGGGAACAGCTTTAGGACGGCCTCGTCCGTCGCATGGATATCCCGCGCCCTTCCTGAGAGGGCCGCCCAGCGGAACGGGCCCTTGCCCACGCAAAAGAGCGGCCGGATGTATTCGGGGACGAAGCCCGGAATGTCGAAAGCGTCGGCGACGCCGGCCTTCAGGGCCTGGCCCCGGATGTTGTTCCCGTAATCGAACGTCCGGGCCCCCAGCCTCCGGAGCTCGAGCATCGCCCGGACGTGGGCGGCCATGGCTTCATAGGAGCGCCGGATGTAGTCCTTCGGATCGTCCCGGCGCAGCCTCATGGCCTCGCCGTACGGGATGCCGTTCGGGACGTATCCGTTGAGCTCGTCGTGGGCGGAAGTCTGGTCGGTCAGCACCTCGGGGACGATCCCCCTCCGGACGAATTCGGGGAAGACGTCGGCGGCGTTGCCGAGGAGGGCGACGGAGAGGGGCTCTCCCTTTTTCATGGCCTCGCCGGCGAGCCTCAGCGCTTCGTCGAGGCTTTCGGTCATGATGTCGACATACCGCGTGTCAAGGCGGCGCCGGATCCGTTCCGGGTCGGCCTCGACGACAACGGCCACCCCATCGTTCATGGTGACGGCCAACGGCTGGGCCCCGCCCATCCCCCCGAGCCCGGCCGTGAGGACGAGCCTCCCCCGGAGCGTCCCGCCGAAGTGCCGGCGGGCGGCGGCGGCCAGGGTCTCGTAGGTCCCCTGGAGGATCCCCTGGGTCCCGATGTAGATCCAGCTGCCGGCGGTCATCTGCCCATACATCGTCAGTCCCATGGCTTCGAGCCTCCGGAATTCGTCCCAGGTCGCCCACTTGGGGACGATCAGGGAGTTGGCGATGAGGACCCGCGGAGCCTGGTCATGGGTCTTGAACACGGCGACGGGCTTGCCCGATTGGACGATGAGCGTCTCGTCGTTCCCGAGGCCCTTAAGGCTTTCGACGATCGCCCGGTAGCATTCCCAATTGCGCGCGGCCCTGCCCGTGCCCCCGTAAACGATGAGGTCCCGCGGCTTCTCCGCGACTTCGGGGTCGAGGTTGTTCATCAGCATCCGCAGAGCGCCCTCCTGGGACCAGCCCTTCGTGTGCAGGACGTTCCCGCGGTAGGCCCGGATGGGCTTCGATGGAGCTCCCGTTTTCTCGATCATGCGCGCCTCCACGACGTTTCGATGATATCATATCCCCGGGGCGGACTTCAAAATAGACTCAAAAAGCTGTTGACGCGGCCGGAATTCCTGGTGTAAATTAAAGATAGGTTTTCAAGGAAAAGGACGCGGCCGGATCCCGCGGGCCCGACTCGGGACGCGGGTTTTGGGTTTTTTCGCGCCGGGGTTACGTAATGAACCAGAGACCGATCCTCATTCTGAATCCGAATCCTATCGAGACCGAGCTCCTGTCAAAGCTCTGCCGGCGTTATGGGACGGTCGTCACCGCGTCCACCCTCGAGGCGGCCGCGGCCCTGCCAGGGACCCCGGAAGCCCTGGTGGCCGTCCTCGACGCCTCGGCCGCGGCCCAGTCCGCCACCCGGAACCTGTTCGGCAAGACGGCGGCCATCATCATCACCGGCAGCGACGAGGCCAAGCTGCGTTCCCTGGCCCGGGATTGGCCTTCCGACAGGTACGTCGACACGCTCGCCCTGTCCCTTCCCGTCCAGGACGACGCACAGTTCACCAAGTCGGTCGAACGGGCGCTCAGCCATGCCGCGATGAGGACGGAGGTCGGCTCCCTAAGGAGCGCCCTCGACCTTCAGGGGGCCAAGGTCCGTGACGTCTATGCCGAGATCCGGGAGATCAAAAGCCTCGTCAACCAGAACTTCATCAAGGAGCTCGAGAAGAGGGTGGCGATCGAGGCCAAATACATCTGGTTCCAGAAGGAACGGCAGAGGATCGAGAAGGTCCTCCGCAAGATCTATGAGGCCAACGACGTTTCGAGCCTCCTCGACATCACTGCGGACTTCAAGGACATCGTCCAGGCCGCAGGGGCCTCGATCTACATCCTGGACAAGAACGAGGCCCTCGGCCAGTACCTCAAGCCCCTGGTCTGGGACGACGCCTTCCTGACCCATCCCGAGTTCCTGAAATACGTCGCCCGCCTCGATGCCCAGGACTTCGCCGCCACGGTCGCCCGCCACGGCCGCGAGGTCAACATCACCGAGCTCTCCTTCGACCGGCGCCTGTCGCAGCGGTACATCGAGCACCTCAGGGCGCCGCTGAAGAGCCTGCTGGCCGTCCCCATCCGGCACGACACGGAGGTTATCGGCGTTGTCGAGGTCTACAACAAGACCTCCGAGGGGAAGCCGGTCCGGGCCGGATTCTCGCGCGAAGACCAGGAGATCCTCCGGGGGCTGTCCGAGGACATCGCCATCTCGATGACGAAATTGAACCTCATCCAGTACGACGCCCTGACCGGCCTGCTCCGGCCCGACCCCTTCTTCGAAAAGGTTGTCCAGAAGATCAACTCCCGGGGCAAGCGACGGCGCGAGGAGGGCTCCTCGGCCCTGGTCATGGGGGACGTGGACTGGTTCAAGAACTTCAACGACCGCAATGGCCATGAGGCGGGGAACAAGCTCCTGCGCGAGCTGGCAGGCGTCATGAAGGACTCGATCCGCGAAGAGGACCTCCTCTGCCGGTACGGCGGGGAGGAATTCCTCTTCTATCTGACGGGCGTCAAGAGCCTCGAGGACGCTTGCCTGCTCACCGACCGCATCCGGAAGAACGTCGAGGAGCATTATTTCGAGTTCCAGGAGTTCCAGCCTAGGAACAACTTGACCATGTCCTTCGGCGTCACAATGTTCCCGCCGCGGGCGCCCGGCCCGGGCCAGGACCTTTCCCGTGCCGACTTGAGGCTCCTTGCGGGTGAGGCGGACATGGCCATGGCCGAGGCCAAGGGCAAGAAGTTCTTCGGGCCGGGGGCCGAAGGCACGGGCGAACGGGTCCTCACGAAGAACAAGATCTGCTGCTATTCCCGGGAATGGGCGGAGGAACGGCGGGACGGGTCCATCCGGACCTTCAAGGAGACCTCCTACCGGGAGAAGAGGAGATCCGAGAGGTTTTACGCGTCCACCTTCATGATGGTCCAGGAGAACGGAGGGTTCAAGGTGGCGAAGACGGTCAACATCAGCCTCGGCGGGGCGAAGGTCCTGTCCGATGCCCGGCTTCCTGTCGCCGGCACGATCGACTTGATCCTCGTCCTCGGGAACAAGGCGAACCGCGTCGCGAGCGACGTCATCTATTCGGATAAAGCCGAGGGGGAATCCCCTTATTTTTATTCCGGGCTGAAGTTCAAGGACCTGTCGCCCGCCAACCAGAAGGCGCTCGAGGAATACTTCGAATCGTTACAGAAGGTCGGGTCGCTCAACTGACGGCACGCCGCCAAGTTCTTTGAGGATCGACAAGGAATACCGTTCGGGGGGGACGGCCCCTTCCTCAAAGGCCACTCGCAGCGCTCTCGCTTCCGCGGTGAAGGCGGCAAGGTCCGCCGCGTTCGCCCAGTTCCCGACGCTCAACCGGTCGAACAGATCCCTCAGCCCGGCCGCATCAATAACGCCCAGGGTATCCGGGGGAAGCGCCATGGCCCCCTTCCCGCAAAGCGTCGCGGCCCGGAGGACGAGGTTGCGGAGGCCCTCCTGGCCGTTGATAAGCTCCTGTTTGATCAAAAAGCGGTCCCGGGGCGATTCTGTTTCTTCAAGCTTTCCGGCCAGCTTCCGGGCCACGTCCACGGCCCTATCCACGGCATCGAGAAGCCTCCCGGCGTCCAGGACGGTCCTGTCCCCCTGCTTGAAATAGCTAATCTCCCCGCTTCCCGCGACGGGCTCGATCCTCCGCAGCCGTTCCAAGGTCGACGCCGCGTCCTCGGCGCCGCGGCCGGGCGGGGGATCCTCCTCCTCGACCGGCTTGGTCGCCTGGATGAGCTCCTGAATCTCCGGAATCCGAGTCCGCCAGGCGTCCTCTCTTTCCGATTCGGGGGAATTCTCAGGCCCGGGGAAACCTTCCGTCCCGCCGGCGAGGAGTGTCCGGATCCTTTTCAATTTTTTCAGCTCGGCATCGAGGTTAGGCGCCGGTTCCAGCCAGCGTTCCTCTTCCCCGCGGGGGTCGGCGACGATACCGAACCTCTCCTTCAGGTCCTTCTTCAGGAAGGCAGCCTGCTCAGAGGTTCGCCGCCTCAGGGATTCCATTTTCCGTTGGAGGTCCTCGACCTTCCCGATCTCTTCGACGGTCCGCTTGACGAGGCCTTCGATCTGGGACTGGAGGTCGAGGGCCCGGGAAAAGCCCGCCCGAATCTCTTCCAGGACCGCCTGCCTCTCCCCTTCGGTTTCGGAGACCATGGTCTGGAATTCCCGGAGGGATTCCCGTTCCTGGTCAATCTCCTTCTCCACGCCGTCCATCCGGGCCCTAGCCGCTTCCTCCTCTTCCCGGATCCTCGCGGCCAGAGCGCCGTTGATCTCGTCCTTTTTTCTAGTGAGAAGCCTCTCCAATTGGTTTTCAATCTCTTGGATAACGAGGATGGAATCTTTTTCGGTTTGCCCAGATTTAGACATTCGAAATCTCCTTGGCCCTAGCGCTATGATAAACTCCGCCGTTCGGGCTGTCAACCCCTCGACTTCCCGGTCCTGGCAAGGCCGGAGCGAATCCCCTTGAAACCCGTCGACGATGTAATGTATAAGGGAACTCATGAGGAAGCGCCCATGAGCAAGCCCCGGATCCTCTTCGTCGGGGAGAACGATGGGAACTCGCGGAGGCTGGTTTCATTCCTGGCCGGCATGGAATTGGACGTCGAAAGATCCGCCGTCCTGCCCGAGCCGTCCGCCCTGACCAGCCCTGCAGGACAGGTCTCGCTGATCGTCGTCGCGGCGGCGGAACAGGGAGAGGAACAGGCGGAGCGACTCCGGACGATCGGGGCCGCCGACCCCCGCCCCGCCGTCGTCGTCCTCTCGGACGCTTCCAGGTCGCGGGCCCTGCTCTCCCTCCTTCGGGAAGGCGTCATCGACCACGTCGCAAGCCCCGGCGGCGACCTCGCGGTCTATTCAGCCGTCCGAAGCGGCCTGGCCCTGGTCCGGTTGGCGGCCGAGAACGAAGCCTGCCGGAAGAACCTGGCGAAATCGAGGATCGAAAGATCCCGGAACGTCCGCCGGGCCCTCGAACTCGAGGAGATCTACGATACGACCCTCGAGAACCTGATGACCGCCCTCGACCTCAGGGACGTTGAGACGTTCGGCCACTCCCAGACGGTCGCCAAGTACAGCCAGGTTTTGGCCGGCCTCCTGGGGATCCGAGACGAGAAGGTCCTGGACAACATCCGGAAGGGGGCGCTCCTCCACGACGTTGGGAAAATCGCCATCCCGGACTCCATCCTGAAGAAGCCGGGCCGGCTCTCGGACCAGGAATGGGAGAAGATCAAGCTCCATCCCGCGCTCGGCCACGGCCTCGTCAAGGAGATCAAACTCGTCAAGGAGGCCGGGAACATCATCCTTCACCATCATGAGAGATACGACGGGACGGGCTACCCCGAAGGGCTGCGGAAGGAAGAGATCCCGCTCGAAGCCCGCATTTTCGCCCTGGCCGACGCCTTGGACGCCATCACGTCCCACCGCCCCTACCGGAAGGAGCGCGATTTCGCCGCGGCCCGGGAGGAGATCCGGAGCCACGAGGGGACGCAGTTCGATCCCCGGATCGTCGAGGCCTTCGAGAAACTGCCCCTCACGCGGTGGGAGAGGATCCGTTTCGAGACGACCCGGCTCCTCCCCTCGATCATCGACTACCACAAGCTGGCCTCCCGGACGTAACCGCGCCCGCCGCCCTCGCGGCCTTGCGGACGGCGATGACCCTCGGGATCCCCGCGAGGTCGGGCACGACCTCCACCGCGCCCCATCCCGCCCCGAACATCGCCCGGACCGTCGCTTCCTGACCGGCGCCGATCTCCAGGATGAGATGGCCGCCCGGTTTCAGGAAGCGCCTCGCCTCGAGAACGAGCTTCTCCGTGAACTCAGTACCGCGTACGCCCCCGACGAGGGCTCGTCGGGGTTCGTGGTCCCGAACCCCCGGGGTCAGCCGGGTCCATTCCACCCGGCCGATATAGGGCGGGTTGGAGACGATGAGATCGAAGAGGGGCCGGGGCCGCCCGAACGACGAAAAGAGGTCGCTGCGGACGAAGCGGATGCCGGAGCACCCATGGAAGGCCGCGTTCGCCGCGGCGATCCGGAGCGCCCGGAGGGAGATGTCCAAGGCCGTGATACGAGCCCGCGGAAGTTCCCGGGCCAGGACGACGGCGACGTTCCCGCTTCCCGTCCCCAAGTCCAGGATAGACCCCCCTCGTTCCGCCGCGAGGCCGACAGCCTTTTCGACGAGGGCCTCCGTTTCCGGCCGCGGGATGAGGACGCCGGGACCCACCCGGAACTCAAGCGACCAGAATTCCTTCCGGCCCGTGAGATACGCGAGGGGAACGCCTTCCGAGCGGCTCCGGACCAGCCGGAGGAACCGTTTCACGTCCGTTGCGGAAAGCCTGGTTTCGGGGTGGGCGTGGAACGTCTCTGCAGAGATACGGCCGGCATGAAGGAGAAGGACCCGGGCATCGAATTCCGGACGAGGGACGCTCTTGAGCTTGCGGATTCCCCGAAGGTAGAGGGCGCGCAGGGACTCAGGCTTCAAGGTCTTCGGAAGGCTCCCCTCCCGGGCCCTCCTCCCCGCGGCTCGGGGTCTGAGATCGGAGGGTCAGGGCTTCGATGAGGGCGTCCAGATCCCCGTCGAGGATCGCTTCCATCCGGTGGAAGCTCTCGTTGAGGCGATGGTCGGTGATGCGGGACTGAGGGAAATTATAGGTCCGGATCTTCTCGCTCCGGTCGCCGGTGCCGACCTTGGACCGCCGGTCCTTGGCGATCCTCTGCTGCTGCTCGCTCTGAGCGGCGTCCATCAGCCGGGACCGGAGGATCTTCATGGCCTTTTCCTTGTTCCGGTGCTGGGATTTCTCATCCTGGCAGGAGACGACCAGCCCCGAGGACCTGTGGGTAACGCGGATGGCCGTATAGTTCCGGTTGACGTTCTGCCCTCCGGGCCCGGAGGCCCCGAACGCTTCGATCTTCAGGTCCTTAGGGTCGATCCGGACGTCGATCTCGCCGGCCTCTGGAAGGACGGCGACTGTGGCCGTGGAGGTGTGGATCCGGCCGCCGGCCTCGGTCTTCGGGACGCGTTGGACGCGGTGGACGCCGCTTTCGTGCTTCAGGGAGGCATAGACGCGGCGCCCGCGGACGTTGGCGACGGCTTCCTTGATCCCGCCGACGGGCGACGGGCTGACGTCCAGGACCTCGAACTTCCAGCCCTTATTCTCGGCGTAGCGCGAATACATCCGGAACAGGTCCTGGGCGAAGAGCGAGGCTTCGTCCCCGCCGGCCCCCGCCCGGACCTCGAGGATGACGTCCTTCGCGTCGAAGGGGTCTTTGGGAAGGATCAGGATCTTGAGCTCGGCTTCTAGGGCCTTCGCCCGTTTTTCGAGCGCGGCGGCCTCGCCCTCAGCCATCGCCCTCAGTTCGGGGTCGGCGGCGGGGTCGGCCAGAATCTTACGGGATTCGTCCTTGTCCCGCACGACCCTCCGGTACTCCTCGTACCTGCGGACGGTGGGCTCGAGCTCGGCCCGTTCCTTGGAGATCTCCCTGATCTTCTGGGGGTTGGCATGGCAGGCCGGGTCAGAGAGGGAGAGCGTGAGTTGGCGGTATTTATCCTCGAGTCTCTTCAGTTCCAGGAACATAGGGGTTATTTCTTGGCATCGCCGTATTTCTTCCGGAACTTCTCGATGCGCCCGGCGCTGTCCAGGAACTTCTGCTTGCCCGTGAAGAACGGGTGGCACTGGGAGCAGATCTCCACGCGGATCTCGGACTTGGTGGACCGTGTCTTGAAATGGGTTCCGCAGGCGCAGGTCACGAGACACTCCTGATATTCCGGATGGACATCTTTCTTCATGGATTCATCTCCTCATCGAAGCGGACATTATATCAGATTTCCACCGGGACCGCAAAGCGCCGGGATCCCTTCGGCCTTCTTCCGGAAGCCGTCCCGGTCCACGACGAATTCCAGGCCCTTCTGGGCGGCTTTCACCCGGTCCCGATAGTCCCGGGACTCGAAATACTCCTTCAAGGCCCTGTTCAGGGGATAGACCTGCTCCTCGGACCGCCATTCGTAAACCGAGCCGTCCTTCCGACTCAGGCAGTTGAGGTGGACGATCCAGGCCAACTGCTTGAACGGCATGTGGCTGAAGGCCTTGCGGATGGCGGCGACCTCACCCTCCTTCTCGGGGTTCAGGAACAGGAAATACCTCGAGAACAGGAGGGCGTTGTGAAAGAAGGCCGGAAAGGCCACGAGGCAGTCCTTATGGGTCAGGCGGGCGAGGTAGACGAACGTGTCCATGATCTTCTTGGAAACGCTGAGTCCCGGGCGGGTCTGGCCCGGCAGCGGGGTGTGCTTTTCCGTAAAGCTCTCGAGGGGGTTCTGGAGTGTCAGCCATTCCAGGACGAGGCACTTAGGCGACAGGACGGCATTGAGCCCGCCGAGCCGGACTTTGAGAGGGTATTCGGCCTCCCGGATCTTGAGATCGACGATCAGGTTCTCCGGGCTCTTGTCCTTGTAGAAAATCTGCAGCCTTTGGAGGGGATACTCCCTGGAATCCAGCTCGTAATCCAGGGGCACGAGCTTTCTCTTGTGGGCCTCTCTGAGAAAATTCCGTTTCTTCATGACCGCCAGGACCTCGTTCAGGGAGTAGCGGCCGAGGAACAGGAAACTGCCTTTGCGCTCGGCCAGGGTCGCGAAGATCTCGTCCTGTT
>Ga0315275_10002324_pt1 | contig 17076 bp, 13 predicted proteins | sample YL17G03_0_MG_FD_205557 | JGI IMG/M metagenome (GOLD analysis project Ga0315275, IMG submission 205557) | Sediment microbial communities from Yellowstone Lake, YNP, Wyoming, USA - YL17G03_0 | ecosystem: Environmental > Aquatic > Freshwater > Lake > Sediment | place: USA: Wyoming | collected... | reverse complement strand
GGAACCGGCACGACTCCGCATTTCGGACAATGAATAATGGGGATTGGTTCTCCCCAATAATGCTGACGGGAAAAAACCCAGTCCCGCAATTTATATTTTATTGTTTTTCTGCCTAAACCTTTCTTCTTTAACCACTTAGTAATTTCTCCTATTGCCTTTTCTGAACTCAAACCGTCGAATTCTCCAGAATTGATTAAGGTTCCGTAATCTGTAAAAGCATCCTTGTCAATATCTCCACCTGAAATCACTTGCTTTATTTCCAATCCGTATTTTTTGGCAAAATCGTAATCACGATAATCGTGAGCCGGGACAACCATAACCGCTCCTCCTCCATAGGCAGCTATGACATAATCTCCTATCCAAACAGGCACTTTTTCGCTATTGACCGGGTTTAAACAATAAGAGCCGGTAAAAACTCCCGTCTTTTCTTTTTCCAATTTTTCTCTTTCAAAATCGCTTTTCTTTTTTGATTCCTCAATGTATTTTTCCGCTTTTTCTTTATTTCCCTTAGTGATCAATTTATTTGCCAAAGGATGATCGGAGGCTATTACGATCGCTTTTGCTCCAAAAATAGTATCTGCTCGGGTGGTAAATACTTTAATTATTTCATCAGAATCATTGAGCTTAAAATCAATTTCCGTTCCGAAGCTTTTCCCTATCCAGTTCACTTGAAGGGCTTTAATTTTTTCAGAGTAATCAACATTAGCCAGGTCTTCTATTAAACGATCAGCGTATTCGGTAATCTTTAGCATCCACTGCTTTATTTCTTTTTTAGTGGTCTGCGCTCCGCACCTTTCGCATTTGTTATCAATAACCTCCTCGTTGGCCAGTCCTATTTTACATGAAGGACACCAGTTAATAGGAAGCAGGGATTGATATGCCAATCCTTTTTCAAAAAGTTTGAGGAAAATCCACTGGGTCCATTTATAATACTCGGGGTCAGTGGTGTTGATTTCTCGGGACCAATCAAAAGAAAGGCCTAAATTTTTAATCTGCCTTTTATAATTAGTTATGTTTTTTTCCGTTGCTACTTTCGGATGTATTCCTGTTTTTATGGCATAATTCTCCGTCGGCAAGCCAAAAGCGTCCCAGCCGATCGGAAACAGAACATTAAAACCCTCCAGCCGGTATTTTCTAGAAATCGCATCCATCGAATTATATCCTCGAACATGTCCGACATGGAGACCGGCTCCGGAGGGATAGGGGAACTCAATTAGAATGTATTTTTTGGGCTTTTTGGAAAAATCTTCAGCCTGGTACAACCTATTCTTTTCCCAATAATCCTGCCACTTTTTTTCTATTTCTTGAGGATTATAGTTCATATTAGATTTTTTATTCTATCTTTTTTGGCCCTTTTTGTCTATTAAAAAAACAGCCGAAAAAATAACGGCTGTTATGCGGTTTTTTCTCTAAAAGTAAAGAAAATCCCCTGTTAACTCTGCCACTCGGGCGTAGTTTTGTCTTATTCTTTCCAATGATTCGGAGTCCGATTTTTTTAGGTCCCTGTAGATCTGTTTGTCCAGCACCTGGCCGTCTTTCAGTCCCCTCCTGAGGCGCCAGGAATCGTTATCAATAACGTCTCCTATGACCATGGCTCCGTTTGGAGCCCATCCGCACTCGATCTTTAGGTCGATCAATGTATGGTCCAGCTTTTTCCAGGCTTTTTCCAGGACAAGGAAAGTGTTGAGGCCAAAGACATGAAGGCTCTGCACTTCTTCCTTGCCGAAAATGCGGCCGTTCGGTTGAGTAAGTTCCTCGCTAAGCTCCGGCAATAGGTCGCGGATGTAGCTATCTGGCGTTATCGGTCTGTGCGGGCCATAAAGTTTGAATGCGTTTTCTGCATCACTCCAAACCATGATAGGGTCGTGAAGTTTGTCGTCCTTGAAAAACAATTCGATAACCAAGGGACGAAAAATCCTTCCTTCCATGGTGTCTGGATGGCGCTTAAGATAAGATCCCGTAGCGACTCTCCGGATAACTATCTCGATCGGAATCATTTTCATTTGCCAGGCAACAAAGGTGTTTCCATTGTTTCCCCGCCTGATAAAATGATTCTTTATCCCTTTCTTCTGAAGAAGCAAAAAGCAATTGCAGGTTGTCTCTGTAGCAAATCTGCCCTTGTCTACTATGAGGTCCTTTTTTGCTCCATCTCCGGCAGTGATGTAGTCTTTGTTTTCGATAATGACCTGGTCTTTCCTGGGTCCAGCCCAAATGATCTTCGTCTTTCCTTCTGCTATTTTTTCTTTTCCCATTAAATCATCTCCATATTTTTTAAACGTGCTTATTTTTTGCGCTTTTAAACGCAAAAAGGAGTAGTCCTCCTTTTTATAAAATACAACTTTTTTAAAAATGTCAATCTTCATTTTTCAATCCCTGGACTAATCCTTCAACTATCTTTTTTGAATTTTTCATGATTTCTCCCTCTCCTTCCACTTTTTTGTCTCTCATTAAAATTCTGCCGTTGCAGATTGCATCGGAAACACAGTCCCCAGAGGCCGCATAAACCAGGTCTGAAGAAAAATTAAGGCCCGGCGTAAAATATGTTTTATTCAGATCAATCAAGATCAAATCAGCCAATCTTCCTTCTTTGATTTCTCCAGAATCTATCCTTAGAGCCCTATAGCCGTTTTTGGTCGCAATTGATAATATCTCTTTTGCAGGAAGAAAGGTCGGATCTTTTTCTTTGTGTTTCTGAAGCAGAGAGGCGAATTTCGCTTCTCTTATCATGTCCAGACTGTTATTTGAAGCTGCCCCGTCAGTTCCCAGGCAAATATTAACATCTCTGTCCTTAAAGGCTTTGTAGGGGAATATCTCTCCTGAAACCAGTTTCAAATTAGAGCAGGGATTGTAAACTGGGCTTGATTTGCTTTCCGCTATAATATCTATTTCTTCATCGGAAAGCCAAACCGAGTGAGCAAGAATCACGTTTTCTCCCAAGAAATCAATTTGGTTTAAAAACTCTGCCGGCCTTAAGTTGTTTTCTTTTAAACAATCGTCAACTTCTTTTTCAGTTTCTGATAGATGAATATGTAAAAGAAGATTTTCTTTTTTGGCAAAATTTTTGGACCAAATAAGATCTTCTTTTGATACGGTATAAATCGCATGAGGAGAAATTGATAGGTTTATCAAATCGGACTTTTTAGATTGAAGGTGATAATATGCTTTTTCGATATTTTCCGGCTGGCCCGCTTCTGAAAGATCAAAAACGACCAAGCCCACCAAGGCCCTCAAACCCATTTCTTCTATGGCTCTGATAGCTGCCTCGGGGAAGAAATACATGTCATTGAAAGCGAGGGTGCCTGTTTTAATCATCTCCAGGCAGGCCAATTTTGTGCCCCAATAAATATCATCTTCGGTCAGCTTCGCTTCCATCGGCCAAATTTTGTTTTCCAGCCATTCTTTAAGAACTAAATCATCTCCATATCCTCTCAGCAAGCTCATTGCCGCGTGGGTGTGGCAATTGACAAAACCTGGAAGAATCGCTTTTTCTCCTTTAGCGTCGATTTCTTCTTCTGCTTTCAAATTCAAATTCTCTCCAATCTTCTTGATCGTTTTTCCTTCTATAAAAATATCCTTTTTCTCTCCTTCAACTATTACGTTTTTTAATAAAATGCTCATTTTATATTGCAAATAATTCTTTGGCGTTAATAGTGGTTTTTTCGGCCACTTCCTCAAATTTAAACTTTTTCAATTGAGCGATTTTCTCGGCCACATATCTAATGTAAACTGGCTCATTTCTCTTCGTTCCCAGGGCTGGCGGAGTCAAATACGGACAATCTGTTTCAATTAAAATTTTATCTAAAGGAGTTTTTTCAATAATCTCATCAAGGTTCAGCTTGAAAACTATTCCGTTAAATCCCAGAAGAAAACCCATCTCCAGATATTGTTCCGCCTCCTGCCAGTTGCCAGTAAAACAATGTATTACTCCTTTAATGTTGAATTTTAAAATTTGGTCTTTAAGTATTCCCAATAAATCTTGATGGGCCATCCTGCAATGAAAGATAACGGGCAAATCAAGATCTTTTGCCAGGTTTATTTCCTGGATTAAAACTTCTTTCTGCTTTTCTTTGAACATCTCCTTTTTGGCCGTGGTTTTCGGCTTATAGTAATAATCCAGCCCCACCTCTCCGATTGCTTTAACTTTTTCATTTTTCGCCAAAGATCTGTACCTGTCAAAATCAAAAACCTCTCCTTTGTCCTGAAACTGCTGAACCTCTTCGGGATCTTGTTTTATCTTAACAAGATTTGTTTCCAAATGAATGGGGTGAAGGCCGACTGCCGCATAAACTCCCTGGGAATATTTTTGGCTGATTTCTACCGCTTTCTGGCTGGTAGAATATTGGGAGCCGACGTTTATCATCCAAACATCATTATCCAGAGACCGTTTAATCACCTCTTCTCTGTCGTTATTGTATGCGTTGAAATTAAGATGGCTGTGTGTGTCGATCAGCATAATAATTAATCTCCTGCCTTAATATTAAATAATTTCCTTAAAAAAAGAAGGGGAATGAAAAATCCATTCCCTTAAAGTTCGACCAAAGGATAAAATGACGTATCGGACCGACCTTCGTAATACCAACTGCAATCAAGCTGGAAAGAATTTCCCCGCATATGCATGAACGGAGTGTCAAAGCATTCCAGGTGCCATTCCCACATGTCCCTCTCTTCCTGCTTCCTGTTTAGCTTTTTCCTGTAAAACTGAAGAATAAACTTTTCAATAACCCGTTTCAGGCGTACTCTCTGAAGATCTACCCTCAATTTTTCCGCAAAAACCGGCTGCAGTCTCTCCTCCCATATGTCAAATGAATCTTTGATGCTCGCTTTTTTTTCTGCCCGCATCTTTTTTAATATTTGACGGCTGAAGTCATAGGGCTCTTTTTCTACCAGAACGGTAATGCCCCTAAGAAGCAGCGCTTCTTTTTCAATGCTGAAAGTGTCAAAACTGCAAGGAGTCAATATTTTTCCGGCGATAATCTGATCGCAGAAAGACTTTTCCTGTCCTGTCATCTCCAGGTCGTGGAAAAATTTTTCTTTCGAAACGTCTATGCGGGGAAAATAAATCAGCTCCCACCCGATCGATTCCCAATAATCCATTGTTTTTAACGGATATTTGAGAAGGGTCTCCTTAAAATCCATTAATTCAAAATTGCGGCCGTATATTTCCAAATGAGAATCGCGCTCGCTGATTAAGACCTTTTCTATTTTTTCCAGTTTCCTTTTGGTTTCGTAATCGTCAGGATCCCTGCCTCCCCCAGAAGACCCTTTAAATTGCGGACCGTATCGGGCAATATCTGGACCAGTCACTCCTGTTTGCCCATATCCCTTAATTCTTGGCGTAATAATCACCTCCTTTAGTTCTCATTACAAGCAAGACTTGGTCATTTTTTGTCTATGGTAAAGAGCTGTCCTTTTCAGCTCAATACCGAATCCTAACAAAAAAGCAGATTTTTGTCTATTTCAAATTCTCGGGAATAAAGCCTTAATTTTTTCGCTTTTTAGCTGCTCCCTGGCTTCTTTTGAGGTCTGAGGCAGGAAAGGTTCAAGCAATTTTGCCACCTCTTCAACCGCAGAAAGCAAATCCATAATAGTTTCTTTTGCTCCTTCCTTATCTTCCCAAGGTTTTTCTTTTTCAATGTATCCGTCGCAAAAACCAATCAGCTCCCAGACGGCAATAAGGGCTTCGTTAAACCTAAAATCAGCAAGGGCTTTTTGATATTTTTCCTGAGCAGCGGCTACTTCTTTTTGGACTTTCTCTCTAGCAAAAACGCCCGATGAAAAAGAATATTTTTTAGCCAAATTGGCTACCCGCGAAACAAGGTTTCCCAATCCTTTGGCCAGATCGGAATTATATCGCTGTTCGAACTTTTCATAAGTGAAATCCCCGTCTTCTGTAGGGGTTATTTCCCTCAAAAGAAAATACCTCACGGGGTCTGTGTTGTATTTTTTCACCAATTCGAAAGGGTCAACCACGTTGCCCAGGCTCTTGGACATCTTCTGTCCGTTGGAAGTAATGAATCCGTGGACGAAAATATTTTTGGGCAAGGGCAATCTTAAGGATAAAAGAATTCCAATCCAAAACGTGGCATGAAATCTTAATATATCCTTTCCCAGGCATTGCACGTCAGGCGGCCAGTATTTTTTATAATTGTCATCTGGATAGCCAAGGGCTGAAAGATAATTCACAAGGGCGTCAGCCCAAACGTATATGGTTTGGGATTTGTCGTCCGGAACAGGTACTCCCCAGCTCAAATCTTTTCTGGGCCGGGAGAAACTGACGTCTTCCAGCCCTTGGTTGATGAAGCTCAGCATTTCGTTTTTTCTACCCTCTGGGATGATCCTTACTTTATCCCTTCTTATCACCTCTGCTATTTCTTTTGAATACTTTGAAAGTTTGAAAAAATAATTCTCTTCCTCGATTATTTCCAGATCTTTCTGGTGAATTTTGCACTTTCCTTCGACTAAATCCTTGTTTGTGATAAAAGCTTCGCATCCAACGCAATAAAAACCTTTGTATTTCTTCTTGTAAATATCGCCGTTTTCTTTTAAGGTAAGCCAGACTTTTTCCACTGCCGGCCAGTGGCGCTTCTGATCCGAGGTCCTGATGAAATCATCGTTTGAAAGATTCAAGGATTCTTTTAATTTTCTAAATTTCTCCGATATTTCATCGGTAAATTCTTTCGGATTCTTGCCTACCTCCTCCGAAGCTTTGGCTATCTTCTGGCCGTGCTCGTCGGTGCCGGTTAAAAAGAAAACTTCCTCGCCCAAGGCGCGGTGGTATCGGGCCAAAACGTCGGCCTGAATCAATTCCAAAGCAAATCCCAAATGGGGGGATGCGTTGGTATAGGCAATGCTGGTAGTGATGAAAAATTCTTTTTCCTTGGAATCAGAATTTATCTTTTTCTTCTTTAAAATCATATTTAAAAGGAGGCTAATCCTCCTTTTTATCTTATCATAATTAATCCGCGCACTGAACGATCAATTGCCCTGTTTGATGTCCTGCACCTCCGCAATGCTGGCTTTCTGGTTTTTTAAAAAATCGTTTCTGAGCTCGAAAATTGCAGCCGCAACAGGAGCGGCCAGAATGGCTCCCAAAATACCCAAAAACTGGGCTCCGATTGCCAGAGAAAGCAGAACTAAAACAGGGGGCAGTCCTATAAACTTTTTAGTTAAAATGGGAGATATTATATTTCCCTCAATCTGATGGATCAAGGTAAGAACTATGACGACAAAAACTGCTTTCACCCAGGAATCCAATCCGACAAAAACAAAGCAAACCAGCCCGGACAAAATAGGGCCGACGATCGGAACGAAGTCTGCGACAGCGGCAAAAAGGGCCAAGCTGAGGGCGTACTGAACATCAAGCAAATAAAGGGAAATTAAAAAAACAACGCCGACAAATAAGCACGACAAAAACCGGCTGGCCAGCCAGCCCGAAGCCTTGGCTTCGGTTTTTTCCCAAAGAGAAACGGCATAGTTTTCGTATCTCCTCGGAGCAATCAGCTTGATTATCTCCTTTGAGCTTTTTTCTTCCAAGGAAAGGAAAATGGATATGGAAAGTATGAAAAGCATTGAAGCAATGCCGCCGAAAAATACACCTATGGCGCTGAAAATATTGGAAGAAGCCGTGCCGAACATTCCTCCAATGGATTGCACGAAACTGTCTACGCTTTCAAATGAACTGAACCCAAGCCCCCTTAGGGCTGGAGCGAATTTTTCGAAATATTGAGGGAAAAGCTGGGAAAACTGCTGAAACTCTGAAAAAAACGTCGGGGCACTGGAATATATAACCATTCCCAAGGTGCCGAAAATGGCAACATAAACGAATATTACCGCTATTGCCCTGGTAATTTTTAGTCTCTGCAAAAAAGCAATTGCCGGCTCGAATAAAAAGGCGATGATCAAGGAGAGCAGGAATAAAATCAAAATATCTTTAATGGAGTAAATAATATAAAAAGCAAAAAATCCGATGCCGACTTTGGTAATCGCGCTCCAGGAAATGTCTAAAATCTTTTCATTGCTTGCCATTTTACTGAGAGATTATTTTTAAAAAATTATTATTGAATTTTTCTTTGTCTTTTATCGGTCCGATTAGGGCTAGGTTTAAATTCTTCGGACTAAAGATATCCCTTGCTGCCTTAAGAATATCACTTGCTGCGACTTTATCAATTTTTTTGAAAATCTCTTCCTGGGCCAGTATCCTGTTTTCCAAAAGCTCCTGACCCGCATAAAAAGATGCTTTTGCGTCGGAGGATTCAAGTTCCAAAGCCGCCTTTCCTTTCATATAGTCCTTGGCTTTTTTAAGCTCGCCTGCTGAAACCTTGACTTGAGAAATTTTTTTGTATTCTCTCAAGATGACTGCTATCGCTTTCTCAATGTTTTTGTTTTCTATTCCCGCCTGGGTCACCACTGATCCGGTGTCGGGGTCGGAAATGGAATCCGTCCTGATGTAATAAGCAAGGCCCAGTTTTTCTCTTATCTCTCCGAACAGCCTGGAACTCATCATTCCTCCTAAAATTACTGACAAGACCTCTATGGCGTATCTCTGAGGATGAAACATGTTATATGCTCTGGCGCCGAAGCAAATATGGGTTTGATCGGTCTCCCGGAAATTAAGAAGGGTGGCCGGCTTATTCTGATCTTCGATAACCTTCGGCTTTGAAAAGGGCTCTTGATCAGAAATCTGGGAAAAAACTCTTTTGATCTTATTGATTGCTGACAATTGGTCTATTTTTCCCGATGCGCAAACAATCGTATTGGAAGCCACGTATTGCTTCTTCATATAATCAACCAGCTTTTCACGATCAATCCCAGAAACGCTTTCTTTCGTCCCGGCAATCGGCCATCCGGCCGGCTGGTCGCCGTATAAAAGCTCGCTCCACAAAACCCCAACGTAAGACATGGGGTGGTCGTAATACATGTTAATTTCTTCAATAATCACACCTTTCTCTTTTTTTATTTCCTCCTCTGGCAACAGGCTGTTAAGGTATATGTCGGAAACCCAATCAAGGGCGGTGTCAAAAAAGGGAAAAGCAACCTTGGCGAAATAGCCCGTATAATTTTCCCCGGTAAATGCGTTGTAGATCCCTCCTATCTTATCCAGCGTTTCGGCAACCTCTAAAAAAGTAGGTCGTTTCTTTGTTCCCTTAAAATACATATGCTCCAGAAAGTGGGAGATTCCGTTTATTTCCTTGTTCTCATATTTCGATCCAGTTCCGACCAAAACCAAAACAGTCAGAGATTGAGCTGTTTTCTGGGGAACGGTTATGATTCTCAGCCCATTTTTAAGAGTAGTTTTTTTAAACATTTAATTTTTCTTTCAAAATTTCCTTTAACTCTGACACTTTTATCCTTTCCTGCTTCATGGTATCCCTGTCGCGGATGGTAACGTCTTCTTTTTCCAATGTTTCGAAATCAACAGTAACGCAAAAAATTGTTCCCACCTCGTCCTGCCTTCGGTATCTCCGGCCGATGGAACCGATCTCGTCGTACTGGCAGAAAAATTCGGTTTTTATCGTCTGATAAATTTCCTTGGCTTTTTTAACCAGATCCGGCTTGTTCTTAACCAAGGGTAAAACGGCAACCTTTATCGGCGCTAAAGATTTATGGATTTTCAACACATATTCAGCTTCTTTGGTTGATTCCGTGGTTTCCGTACGGCCTCCTTTTATCTCCCAGAAAGCATCCGCCAGAAAAGCCAGAAAGCTTCTGTCCGCGCCCGCCGACGTTTCGATGATGTGAGGGAAATATTTTTCTCCGGATTCCTCGTCAAAATATCTTAAATCCTCTCCCGAGTTTTTGGAATGATTAGACAAGTCCCAATCTCCCCGGTTATGGATTCCCTCTATTTCCTTCCATCCGAACGGAAACTTATATTCAATGTCATTCGCCCTTTTGGCGTAATGGGCCAATTCTTCTTTTTCCACTTCCTTGAATCTTAAGTTTTCCTTCTTGATTCCCAAATCCAAATACCATTTCATTCTTTCCTCCCTCCAATAACCGAAAAACTTGTCCGCCTCTTTGGGGTGGCAGAACCACTGCATTTCCATCTGTTCGAACTCCCTGGTCCGGAAAATAAAATTACCGGGGGTAATCTCATTCCTGAAAGCCTTTCCGATCTGGGCAATGCCGAAAGGAACCTTCTGCCGGCTGGAATGAAGGACATTTTTAAAATTCATGTATATTCCCTGGCATGTCTCTGCTCTTAAATAGGCGATCGAATTTTCGTCTTCTATCGGCCCGACAAAAGTCTTCATCATTAAATTGAACTTTCTGGGTTCGGTTAATTCCCCCTTGCAGTCAGGGCAGCTGTCTTTTTCCAAAAAGTCTTTCCTGAAACGGTGGTGGCATTTCTTGCATTCCACTAGTTCATCAGCGAATCCAGCGGTCAAGTGTCCGGAAGCCTGCCAAACCTTGGGGGACATTAAGATGGCAGCATCCAAGCCGACCACGTTTTCCTGTTTCATGGTCATCTCTTTCCACCAGGCTTTTTTAATGTTGTTTTTCAACTCCACGCCCAAAGGGCCGAAATCATAGCAGGAGGCGAATCCTCCATAAATCTCGGATGAGGGGAAAATAAAACCCCTCTGCTTGGTCAAAGATATGATTTTGGTCATTAAGTCTTGCATGTTTTTACATCACGGTCTTTTTATCGTCCGTAATTAATTTATCATCGGGCATGGCAGTAGTCGCCCCCGGAGAAGTGTCTTCTATCGTCTCTCCCGTCCACTGGTCTTCTCCCGTCATCTTGGCCTCCTTGATGATTTCCGGAGTTTGGCCAATCTGGCTAACGGTAGGGGTAAATTTAACCTGGAAGGAAATATTGGGAGCTGCTGTACCGAAAACTCCCTGGCTGGCTTTCAGGTCTCCCACGGACCAGACTATTTCCCGCGACTGGGAGTCAAAAGTAAATTTGGAAGATTGTTCTTCCGGAAAAATCAAACCTGTTAAGGAGCAATAAGCGGGCAAAACAGCTTTGACTTTTACGTTGTTGACGTCGTTGTAATAGTTCTTAACCTGCCAGACAATGGTATAAGTCGTTGGTTCTCCTCCTGCTTTGGGAGGCAAAGAACCGGTATTGCCGAAAATTTCATCATTAAAATATCCTTTCTGGGAAATTACCAAGCTTGAATTAACTTTATTAACGAATTCTTCTTTGGATTGGCTCAGGTATAGGGTGTTTTTTATTAATGGATTTTTCCCGCTGGTATCGGAAATGGGCCATTCGTTCTTAAGCTTTATCCAGAAATCAACTTCTCCCTGTTGATCAGGAGACAAGAATTGAAGGCTGGGATTCTTGTCCCAGTTAAAGACAATTGAATTATCTCCCTGTCTGAATTCTCCCTGGGGAGATTGAATGGTTGAAAAATCAAACGCCTCTCCTTCCAGTTTGGCTATAAGGGACAAATTGGTAAGCTGTTCATATCCTAGATTCTTGAAAAATATCTGGTAGTGAAGCAAATCTCCCGGATTGGCGACGTATTTCGGGCTTCCGTTTATCTGCTGGGAAACATATACGGAAGGATTGTCAATCGTCACGCCCCTGCTTATTTCTTTTAATAGAATGAATTCTCCATTCTGCCAGCTGCCGATTTTCGCCTGAAAAACTTTCTCTGCTCCGATTTCTCCTTTTAATCGTCCCTTTATCTCTATCCTTCCGCCGCTGGCTTTGTTCAAAAGACCAATGTCCCATTCAGTATTTTCTAGGGCCTTTGGGGTGGATTCAATAAATTCAAAATTTGAAGGATAATTAACCGTTACTTTTAAGTTAGGAATGGGGTAGTCTACGTTTGAAAAATAATTCAAGTTGAATTTCAGGTCCCTGCCCTCATCTGCTTTGGTGGGTAGGTCAAAATCAAAAGTAAGGGGAACTTTTTTAATAACAGTGGTAAACGTGGTTTCCGACTTGTAGCGCGCCTTTATATTTTTAGGCTGATAGCTAAGAGACGCCTTGGCCTCCTTGGCTTCTCCTTCTTTGCCCAAAAGCCTTGCTTTAAAACTATAAGCCTTTTCTTCTCCCGGATAAATAACCCCTCCCAGATCTTCAGAACTTTTCTTGACCAGCAGCGTTTCGTCCGTTGTCGGAATCGCATATTCCGGATATTCAAAGATAAGCTCCGGAAGTTCCAGGCGGGTATCTCCGTTATTCTTAAATTTCACGACATATTCAACCTCTTGAAGCAAATCAACCTCGTCCGGACCCAGTATTTCCAGCCTTAGAGTCTCTTTCGAATAAATATTCTTTTGATAATAGTAAAAACCGGCAATTCCTACTGCCACCGCCAAAAAGACAATAAAAATGATTCTTTTTTTCATAAGAGTTTTATTTTTCTTTTACTCTAACAGATTTTTCTTTTTAAGGCGAGGGATATCCCGCCCGCATTGAAATCTCCGAAAAATAGTATTGAGAAATGTCTTTAAGCGATTCTAGCTCTTCTCTCTTGATTTTGAGCTTTTTAAGAGTTGACCAGTCTTTTTTTAAAATAATCCTGATAATTTTTATGGCGTCGGGGTTGATGCACTTGGCCGGTTCTTTCGGCTTCTCGCATCGGCCGCAAGCCAGGCCCGCCTCCTGGTCGTTGAAATAGATATCTTTAGGCGATAGTTTTTTTTGGCACAAGGAACAGTTGTATAATTCGGGCCGATAGCCCAGGATTGAAATGAAATTCCAAAAAAAATAGTAATAAACTATTTCCGGCCTTACATCTTTCAATTTTTTAAAAATTTCTGTTAATAGATTCCAGATTTTACCGTCAGGATCGGCTTCTTTTACTAAAGAATCGAAAACTTCAGAAATTTTCGACAAAACACTCAATACTTTTAAATCTTTCTTTAAATTATTAAAACTGTCAATCAATACTGCGTCAACCAATGTCTTGTAATGCTTTCCCTGAATGAATTCCAACTCGGAAAAATAAAAAAGCTCCAAGCCGCCTCGGAGCTTTGAGGTGATTTTTCTCTCGGCTCTGGCCAGCAGCTCCAGCTTTCCGAAATCTTTTGTGTAAACGGAGAAAATCCGATTCGCCTCTCCCCGGTCGGTTTTTTTTAAAATAAAACCCGAGGTCCTGTAATGATTAAACATTAAATTTCATTTACCCAAAATGCTTTTTGCAACCTTGATTTCCTTATCTAATCTTTTTCTGTCTAAATCTGTATTGGCATAAGCTCTTTCTTTCTGTAGCCCCTTAAGGGTTTTTTCGGCCTTGTCTTTAGTCAGGTAATTTCCGAATTTTCCGAAATGCTCATTATCTAAAAGCTCGTTGCATATTTTCAGCCTTTCAGATTGCGGTAAATTTATTTTCTTCAAAGCCTCGTTACTTCTCGCCCAGTTTTTTAAAGATTCGCTCTTAAGATGCTGGCCCCCTTTCCAGGCGGAGTTATCTATTTCTTTTTTGGGCTCCGGCGCTGGCGCTTTTTCTTTCGGCATCTCGGGTATTCTCGAGCTACTTAATTGTTCCCTTTTATCATCAAGAGCCATTTAATTTATCTTTTTAATTGTTAAATACAGTTCTTTGTTTTCGACCTTTATTGTTTTTTCTGCGTCAAAAGATTCTTGTTTTTCTTTAAGCAGACCCTTTACTCTGGCTTTTTTCAAAACTAATTTTTTGTTTTTATCAAGGAGTTTCTCGAGTTCAGGGTCGCCCGAATATCCTACCGAGATATCATCTCCCGGATTTAATCCTGCCTTTTTTCTCGTTTCCTGAATGTTGTGTATTATCTCCCTAATTATTCCTTCTTCTTTAAGTTCTAAACTAATCTCCACATCAAGCTTCAGGGCATCTCCAAATCCTATTTTTTTAACATTAACCTCTTCTTTGATCAAATCTATCAATTCCTCTTCTTTTTTCAAATAAGATTCGGCAATTATTAGCTCTTTCAACGGCTGCCTGACTTTGATCCCTGCTTTCGCCCTCTCGGCCAGTGCCAGCGCGATAACCTCCCTTGTCTTCTTCATTTTTTCTTCTAATTTTTCATCAATCAATTCCTTTTTGGGTAATGGATAATCTTCCAGATGAATCGACTCTTTTTCTCCGCCTAAATCTTGATATGCTGATTCAGCGCTAAAGGGGACAAATGGCGCCAGAAGAATCGATGATTTCAAGAGAACGTAATAAAGAGTTTGGGAAGCTTTTTCTTTCTCTTGATTGTTTTCCGGCTTCTGCAGTCTTTTTCTTGAGCGCCTGATATACCAATTGGAAAGATCGTCTATAAATTCTTCGAATAACCTGGCTGCTCCGACTATGTCATAATTGTCCAGTCTTTCTATGGTTTTAAAATTCAAACTTTCTAAAGAAGAAAGAATCCATTTATCGAGAAGATTGTTCGTTTTAAAATCTTTTTCGGGTTTGAATCCTTTTTCAGCATAAAGGGTAAAAAATTTCCTGCTATTAATGAGGGTGTCAAAAAATCTTCTGTAAAGAGATTGGATATCCTTAAAGTCGAATTTCTTGGGGTCTCCGACCGAATTTATGGTGTAAAAATAAAACCTGGCGACATCTGCTCCGTATTTATCGATGATATCGGAAGGCAGGACGACATTGCCTTTTGATTTGGACATTTTCTTTCCTTTTCCGTCTAAGACAAGGCCGGTTGAAACAACGTTTTTATAGGGAGATTCGAAACCCAGAAGAGTTGAAATGGTCAATAAAGTATAAAACCAGCCCCTTGTCTGATCAACGCCTTCGCAGATGAAATCAGCCGGAAAGAATTCTTTTTTATCGATGAATTCCCTGTTCTCAAAAGGGTAATGGCTCTGGGCAAAAGGCATTGCTCCCGAATCAAACCAGCAATCAATAACCTCTTTGACTCTTTTCATTTTTCCTCCGCATTCGCATTTCAAAAAAACCTCGTCGATCTGAGGACGATGGAGATTTTTAATCTCCGAGGAGGGTTCTTTTTTTTCTTCTAACTCCTCGATGCTTCCGATGCAAATAGTTTTATCGCATTTTTCGCACTGCCAGATCGGCAGAGGGGTTCCCCAGTATCTTTCCCGCGACAGGTTCCAGTCCTTTACGTCTTTAAGCCATTCGCCGAAGCGACCTTCTTTCAAATATTCGGGTACCCAGTTTATTTTTTTATTATTTTCAATCAGCTTGTCTTTAACCGCCGTTGTTTTGATGAACCAGGACTGCTTGGCGTAATAAAGCAGGGGGGAATCGCATCTCCAGCAGAAAGGATATTCGTGCTCGTAAGGCTCTTCCTTAAAAAGAATGTTTTTCTCTTTCAGTTCTTTTATTATCAACGGATCCGCATCCTTCACGAATTTCCCTGCCCAGGGCTTAACTTCTTTTTTAAATTTGCCTTCTTCGTCTACATTTAGGATTATGGGCAAATTATTCTTCTGGCCGACGACCATGTCATCTTCTCCGAAGGCAGGAGCTATATGAACCATTCCTGTTCCTTCCTGGGTTGAAACGAAATCTCCAGCCACCAGATAATGAGCTTTTTTGTCCAGTTTTGTGAAATTAAAAATCGGCTCGTATTCTTTTCCTATCAAATCTTTCCCTTTGATTTCCTTTGATATTTCATCATATTCGTTCATGATTGCCGATAATCTTTCTTTCGCCAAATATAAATACTCTTTTCCAGTCTTTATCTTCAAATAAGAAAGTTCCGGATTAATGGCAATGGCCACGTTTCCGGGCAGGGTCCAAGGAGTAGTGGTCCAAACCAGGAAATAGGCATTTTTTTCTTTTTTTATGGGAAACTTTACGTAAATAGAGTTTTCCCTTATCGTTTTGTACCCCTGGGCAACCTCGTGCGAAGAAAGAGATGTCCCGCACCTCGGACAATAAGGAACAACTTTATAGTCCTGGAATAAAAGTCCTTTTCCCCAGATTTGCTTCAAGATCCACCACAGGGTTTCTATATATTCATCACTGCAGGTGATATAGGGGTTTTTCAAATCAAGCCAGTAGCCGATTCTCTGGGTGAATTCCTCCCATTCTTTTTTGTAAAGAAAAATATTATTTCTGCATTCATTGATAAACCCTCCTATGTCTTTTTCTATTTCTTTCTTGCTGTTTATCTTCAATTTTTTCTCTGCCGACATCTCGGTCGGCAATCCGTGGGTGTCCCAGCCGGCTTTTCTTTTGACGAAAAATCCCTGCATTGTTTTATATCGCAGGACTACGTCTTTAAACGCCCTTACCAGCAGATGATGGATTCCCGGAAGGCCATTAGCAAAAGGGGGCCCTTCATAGAAAACAAATCTTGGCTTATCTTTTGTTTTTTCCAGGCTCTTTTCAAAGATTTTGTTTTTCTCCCAGAAATCCAGTATTTCTTCTTCTTTTTTTGAGATATTTAATTCCATATTATATCAGGCCAATTTGCGCACTTCCCCTGTTTTTATTTCTCTTTTTCCAACGATTGTTTTCACCAGTTTTTCTAAACTATGATTATGTACCGCTTTGTCCAACAGGGTAATGGGTCTTTGATGACTGACGATTAAAATATTTTTTCCTTTGTACCTTTTTTCCATTTCCTGAAAAAAATCATACATCCTCTTTTCCAGCTGGACATAATTCTCTCCCTTGTCCGGCGCTATCTTAAATCTTTTTTTGAAATACTCCAAGGAAGAAAGCTTTTTTTCTTTGTCCCAAAACCTTCCTATTTCGTCTATCGGCTTATTATTAAGAACTCCTACGTCTACCTCCCTTAGTCTTTTATCCAGCCTTACTTTTAACCCGATTTCTCTTGCGACTATTTCCGCGGTCTGCTTCGTCCTTAACAGGTCGGAGGAAAATATCAAATCTATCTTTTTCTTTTTTAATTCTTTGGCTGCTCTTTTAATTTGCCTTATTCCTTTTTCCGTAAGGGGAGATTTAATCTTTTCCGGCCAGCAGGAAGCCATTTTTAATACATTCCTTAAGGATTCACCGTGGCGCAGGACAAAGTATTGATTTTGCAATTTCATGTCTTAAAAGTATCATTTTAATGGCTTTTTTTCAAACCTGTCCAGGTTCAGATACATATCCGCCACCCTTAAGTTTGTAAAATGATGACGTCCCTAGTCGGCAGCCGACTAAACTGCGACTTGTTTAAATATTCCTCCGGCGTCAGGTAGTCTAGCGCCTCGTG
>Ga0315275_10002320_pt1 | contig 17082 bp, 17 predicted proteins | sample YL17G03_0_MG_FD_205557 | JGI IMG/M metagenome (GOLD analysis project Ga0315275, IMG submission 205557) | Sediment microbial communities from Yellowstone Lake, YNP, Wyoming, USA - YL17G03_0 | ecosystem: Environmental > Aquatic > Freshwater > Lake > Sediment | place: USA: Wyoming | collected... | reverse complement strand
TGTGGTACAACGACGTCGACGGAGCGAGGTTGGGCTACGGCCTCGCGGGGAGCAACCACGACTGGAGCCGCCGTTTGAAGCTCGGCGTGTACTACGGAACCCAGAGCCGCCGGCTCGATTTCGCCGCCCTGTACGAACGTCCCTCGATCTACCTCGGAAAACGAACGACCCTCGCCGTTTCCGGGTACAAGGTGGAGGGGAGACAGGATGCCTCCATCGGCGTGTCTTACAGGAGAAGAACCGAGCTCTCCCGCCCTCCGACACACAATTTCACCGCGGGCTTCAACTATCACGAACTGAGAGAGGAACGGTACTCGCCGGATTCAGAGCGGTATCAAAAACACTCCGATATGGCCCCGTACCTCCGCTACAAAGTTGACCCGCAGTTCGATCTCTTTGGAAGCGAAATCGACGTGGGCCTTCGATTCGGACGGGAATGGTTCGGGGGAAGGTACAAGTACTCGCGGTTCGAGACCTCGGCCGCGCTGAAGTCCCGCCCGTTGCTCGTCCCCGTCGACGCGCGTCTTCGATTCTTTATTGGGTTGGCGGACAGATCGGCGCCCTACCAGCAGAAGTTTTATCTCGCCGGCGGCGGGCCGCTCGCCGAGGAAAACCTGTTCTTCCTCCGCAGCCCCGGTGCGATCCCCGAGGATCTCAACTACCACGAGAGCGGCGGCGGAAACCTCCGCGGGTACTTCGAGGGTGACTTCGGTGTGAACCGGCTCCTCGCACTCAACTTCGAGGTCGGTGGACCTATTCCTCTTCTTTCGCGGGACAGAAAGACGTTCCTGGGGAGAATAAAGGCGATGGCTTTTGCCGATGTCGGGCGGAGTTTCGATTCGGTCAGCCCGATTGGAACGAGCGCGCGGGTGACCGCGCTTTTCGATCAGGGTGTCCTCGACGAAACCATCGTCGATGCGGGAATCGGATTTACGCTTGCCCGGGACCTTCCGTTCTGGGATCTGTTTCTCCGGTTCGACATTCCCTTTTACGTCAACCAGCCCCAGATCAACGGCGAGACGGAGGAAACCGATTTCCGCTATGTGTTCAGCCTGAAATCGAGCTTCTGACGCGTCGTTTTACACGCGCTATACGAGCGTTTTTCCCGCTCCCACGGAGCATCTCTCCCATTACGCGAGTATCTCCCTGGCGGCCCCGGTCACCTGATCGATCATCTCGTCGGAAAGCTCCGGATACATGGGGAGAGAAACGATCTCTGCCGCGGCCTTCTCCGCCACGGGGAACGTTCCCGGCCCAAGACCGAGATGCTTGTACGCCACCTGGAGGTGGAGAGGAACGGGGTAGTGGATACCCGCGGAGATCCCCCGTTTTCCAAGCCCATCGAGGAGGCGGTCGCGATGGGGCGTGCGCACGACGTACAGATGATAAACGTGATAGCGCCCCGGAACTTCACCCACGGGGCGGACGAGACCGCCACCAAGCGCGCGCTCGTACCTTTTGGCGCGGCTCCGGCGTTTTTCGTTCCATTCATCGAGGTGTCCGAGTTTGACGTCGAGGATAGCCGCCTGGATTGCGTCGAGCCTGTAATTGAAACCCTCCGCGGAGTGCGTGTACCTGTCGAGACGGCCGTGGTTTCCAAGACTCCGCATTCTTTCGGCAAGGTCTCCGTCGTCGGTGACGATCATCCCGCCGTCTCCGTACGCACCGAGGTTCTTCCCCGGATAGAAACTGTAGCACGTCACATCCCCCAGGATCGCCTTGCGGCTTCCGTTGAACTTCGCCCCGTGCGCCTGACATGCGTCGACGATCACTTTGAGCGAACGGCGGGCGGCGATGTCTCGTATCGCGTCCATGTCCGCGCTCTGACCGTAGAGATGGACCGGGATGATCGCTTTCGTCCGCGGCGTGATTGCCGCTTCGATTTTTTCGGGGTCGATCGTGAGCGTCTTGTCGTCCACATCGACGAGAACGGGGTTTGCCCCTGTCTGGGATATGGCCTCGGTCGTGGCGATGAACGTGTTTGTCGCCGTGATCACTTCGTCGCCTCGACCGATACCGAGCGCGTGGAGCGCGAGGTGAAGGGCCGACGTGCCGCTGCTCGTTCCTACGGCGTGGCCGGATTCCGCGTATACGGCGAAATGGCGCTCGAAGGTATCGAGCTTCTCGCCCCCGACGAAGTAGGTGCTTTCGAGAACATCGAATATGGCCCGATCGATTTCGTTCTTGATCGTTCTATACTGTGCTTTGAGATCGACAAATGGAATTCCCATGACGCGTAACACCTTTCGATCGTTGATTCGTGCCGATACGGAAGAGGCGTCGAACGGGATGCCGGCGTGCCGGGCGATAAGGCCCGGTTCTCACTGTCCCCCGTCACACGTCCGCCCAAAAATCAACCGTGGAGGATATCACACATAAACGCGTGCTGCAATATGCCTTATGTGCATAAACCGCGCCAGAAGTGTTTGACAGCTTCCCAAGTTCATCGGTAGAATGGGTTTCCGAAGCGCGTTCTCGCCCATCTCGAACGGAGCAGCATGTTGACAGAACGGAGAATTCTTCTCGCCTTGTTCGCGATCGCGTTGGGGCTCCGCGTTCTCTACGGCGCGATTCTGACCACGCAGCCCGGTCTCGTCGCGAGCAGCGCGACGTCGGACCTTAGCCACGCGAAGGAGATCGCGTCCGGAGTCCGATGGATCACGGAGCCCTATTCTCCGCGTGCACCCGGTTACCCCGTAGTTCTCGCCGCGCTCTACCTTCTATCGGTCAAGCAGTTGTGGCTCGTCGCATTCTATCAAGCGATCCTTGGAGCGCTCACCGTTCTTGTGGTGTATCGTCTCGGGCGTCTCTTTCTCGGAACGGGTCTGGCCACAATCGCCGCACTGTGGTTTGCGCTTCACGTGTACCACATGCACCTCTCCTACTCGTTCGAGCGGGACATCGCGGCTGTTTTGCTTTTGATGCTCGTTCTGCTCCTCGTCGTCCGACCGTTCAAGAGGATGCGGTACGCACTGATCGCTGGGTTGGTCTGCACAGCGCTCATCCATGTCGACTCGCAGTACCTTCTCCTTCTCCCCGTTTTCGCCTTGTTCGTCTTGTTCAAAACACGGCACGGTCTTTTCAACATCCAATACTTGTTGTTGTTCTTGAGCGTCGTGGTCGTCGCGTCGATTCCATGGACCGTTCGAAACTACGCCGTCTACGGACAACCTTTACCCATCGGGTTGGAAGCCGCACGGTTCCTCCGACCCGTGAAAGTCGTCGTCACCGAACCAAGCAGGGGAATCTCCGACATCGAGAGCAAAGTCGTTCGAGCTTCGCGTGCCCGGCTGATCGAACAAAATACGGTGGAGTTCTGGCGATTCGCGCGGTTTCGCGGGGAACAATCACCGGAGGGGACCGAAGCTTCCAACACCACGGCGGGCCGCTCCCTCGAACCGGCGTGGTCGGTGCGGCACGATCTCGTGAGCATCCTCAACTATGGCGTGCTCCTCCCCTTCTTTCTGATTGGAATTGTCGTCGCCATCCGCGAACGGAACCGGACCGGTCTCATGCTCGCCGCCGTCACGGTGGCGTACTTCCTCATGCGGGCATACCTCGGCGGAAACGAACGAACGCGGCTTCCCATCGACCCGCTCGTGGTCCTGATCGCTTTCTATGGAGTCGCGGCGCTCGTCCGGCGCTTCAGACGGGAGGCTGCGACTCCGCGTTGAAGCGCGGGCGGCGGGTGGATGGCCTTCGTCTACCCTTTCGCGGGAGCGAGCGAGGATCGTCCGGCCGCAAGGCCGGAAAGCCGAGCGAAGCGGAGCGAGGGTCGACGAAGGCCATCCACCCGTACGAACAAACTCAGGGTTCATCGAGGTTAGATATCCACCCGAAGATCCCGCCCCGTCATCTCCTTGGGCGGCGTGATCCCCAGATAGTTGCAGATCGTCGGAGCGATGTCGCGGAGCGATCCGCCGTCGATGAGACGGCCGTGGTAGTGCCGGTCGACGAGGACGCAGGGGACGGGGTTGGTCGTATGGGCTGTGTGGGGCCCTCCGTTCTCTCTGTCGATCAACATCTCGGCGTTTCCGTGATCCGAAGTCACGATGGCTACGTCGCGCTCGAGATCGAGCGCGTCCAGCACGCGCCCGACACAGGTATCCACCGTCTCGACCGCTTTTACGGCCGCTTCGATGATCCCCGAATGCCCCACCATATCGGGGTTGGCGAAGTTGCACACCACATAGTCGTGTTTACTCTCGGCGAGCGCCTTGACCAGCGCATCGGCGACTTCGAACGCGCTCATCTCCGGCTTCATGTCGTATGTCGCCACCCTCGGGGACGGGATGAGGATGCGGTCTTCGCCGGTGTATTCGATTTCTTCGCCCCCGTTGAAAAAGTACGTCACATGAGCGTACTTCTCCGTCTCGGCTATACGAAGGTTCGTCATACCGGCGTTCGAAGCGAACTCGCCGAGGATGTTCTTCATTCTGACCGGCTGGAACGCCACGGGAAGACCGAGACGCTTGTCGTACTCGGTCATGGAGACAAAATGGATCTTCGGAAAAACATCGCGCTCGAAACCGTCGAAGCGCGGATCGGTGAGCGCCCTGGTGATCTGCCGCGCCCGATCCGCCCGGAAGTTGAAAAAGACGATAGCGTCGCCGTCCCGTATCGACCCGACCGGCTCACCGCTCGTGTCGACGATGACGATCGGCTCGACGAATTCATCCGTCACACCTGCGTCGTAGGATCTCTGCAGAGCGGACACGCTGTCCGTCGTTCGCTCTCCGATGCCCCGCGTGAGCATATCGTACGCCCGCTTGACACGATCCCACCGATTGTCGCGGTCCATGCAGAAATACCGGCCGACGACCGTGGCGATCTTCCCCGTGCCCTTCGCGTCGAGTATCGTCTGCAGACCGGCGAGAAAACGCCGGCCGCCGGTGGGCGACGTGTCGCGACCGTCCATCAACGCATGGACGTATACGTCGTGGATGCCTCTCTTCCGGGCCATCTCGACGAGCGCGTAGAGATGATCCTGGTGGCTGTGGACACCGCCCGACGACAGAAGACCGAGAAGATGGACGCGGCCTCCGCTTCGCACGGAATCGAAGGCTGAAACAAGCGCCCGGTTCTCGAAGAATTCGCCGGTGTCGATCGCTTTCGATATCCGCACGATATCCTGGTGGACGATTCGGCCTGCCCCGAGATTGAGATGGCCAACCTCGCTATTCCCCATCTGACCATCGGGGAGCCCGACGGCGGCGCCGTGCGGATCGAGCGCCGTATGCGGATATTTGGTCCATATCCTGTCGAAAACAGGAGTTGAAGCCAACTTGACCGCGTTCCCCTCGATCTCGTCCCGGAGCCCCCAGCCATCCATCACGATGAGAACCGTTCTCCGCTTCACCGATCACCTCCTGGGCCGTGAGCCGTCGTCCTGCGATTTCTCCGAGCGAACCTTCTGGAGATTCGCCCGGGCGGTTCGGCTGGTCGGGTCGAGTTCGAGCGCCTTGGCGAACTCCTGCTCCGCCCGATCGAGATTTCCAGCAGTCGCGTACACCGACCCCAGCGTAAGATGTCCGTTGGCGTAGTTCGGCTCGGTCCGAATCGCCATTTCGCCGTACTCTACGGCCCTGTCGAGATCCCCCATCTCCATGTACATGATGGAAAGGTTGTTCATCGCGTAGACATCGTCCTTCTTGAGCGAGATCGCTTTCTTCAACGCCGCCTCGGCGAGCGCGTACTGTTTGATCTTCCCGTAGCATACGCCGATGTTGTTGAGCGCGCCGGGGAAATTGGGGTTGATCGTCAGCGCTTTCTTGAACTGCTCGATTGCTTTGTCGTACTCCCCCTGCTCCTGGTAGCGCTGCCCGAGGTTGTTGTACGCATCGGGGTTCTCGGGCGTGATGTACCCCAGGGCTTCGAGCTTTTTCAACGCCGCTTCGTCGCCCGCGCCCGAAGGAACCGGGACGGCTCCCTTTTCACGCGGCCGTTGCAGTGTGGCAACCACCGCGGTGTTGACACGGCGGGCGAGCGTATCCTCGAGAGCATCCACGAGGACCTTTCCCGGCATATCGGCCGCTTGCGGTAGACCTTCGAGGGCCAGGATCGTGGGCACGACATCGAGAACCGTGACTCCCTCGAGCGTGTATCCGCGGCGGATCCCGTTTCCGTAAAGCCCGACGATCCCGTAAGGCTGGTGCCAGAACGCGGCGTGCCCCCCGGCGATCTCGCTCCCGAGACGGGGCCGCGACGCGCCTCTCTTGAATCCGTGGTCCGACGCAATCACGATGACCGTCTGATCGTCGCACTTGTCGATGAACTCGCCGACGATACGGTCTTGGAGAGCGTACGCTTGCTGCATCACACCCTTGTACTTCTGGTAGTCCCGTTCATCGATCCACGCAAGGCGCGGAGGCGCGTAGCTCATGAAGAGATGCCCTGCCGCGTCGCACCACTCGAAGTACACCCCGAGAAAATCGGGGCGGTCTTCGGCGAGGAGGTGGTACGCGATGTTGCGGTACGTTTGCGCGGAGGCATAGAGCATGATCAAATTGTTGATCGGATTCTTGGTATCGAACGGGATCGCTTTGTTCTTGTCGAAGGTTTCGCGGTCGATGTCGAGCACACGGCGGAACTCTTGATACTCGACGTCGTTGCTCTTGACGACGAGTCTCGCGATTTCGTCGGCCCGCCCGGCGGGAGAAACGCTCCCCGGCGCGGCGGCGCCCGTCCCGCCCGCGTCCGCGTAAGCGAGATACCCTACACGGTCGGTGACCATCACCCCGTTGATCTCCTCGGCGGGATAAGAGGCGAGCCAGCCGACGACGTCCACGGTTCGCCCGTCGTCGCCGAGAATGTTCCAGAGCGCGTCGACCTTCCGGGCCATCCGTGTGACCGGGGTCTTCTTCCCCGTCTTCGGATCGACGTCGGTGAAATTGAGGATACCGTGGTCCTCGGGGAGTTTGCCCGTGGCGATCGATGTCCAGATGAGCGGCGAGAGAAGCGGCTCTATCGACTTGAGGGGACCCGTCGATCCCTGCTCGACGATCTTTTTGAAATTGGGAAGAGTCCCGTCCTCGATCATCGGCCTTATGAACTCCCAATCACCGCCGTCCACACCGATGAAAATCACCTTTCGAAGCGGACGGGCAGTCGCCTTCGAGGCTCCGGCGAGCGGAGCGCTCCCACCGCCCGGCGCGATCTCCCACACGGCTACCCCGAATCCGACGACACGGATCCCCGCTTTTCCGAGAGCCGGTTTCATCTCACGGACGACCGCTCCGGCGAACTCCTCCTGTGTGATTCCCTCGGACGGCCACCGGGCCATCTCGATCTCCACGTTCTCGCGCACGAGATCGGAAAGCCCGAGCCAGAGATCCTCGCCGAACGCCCGGTAGATGAACTCGCCCGCGTCTTCCTTGATTTCGAGACGGAGATCGAGGGCCACACCGGCCTTCTCACCCGCGCGGGTCCGCGCCTCGTAGACACCCTCGGTGGGAAAGCGCCGTTCGACCACACCGACGGGCCAAATCACGAGCGGTCCGGAAAACGGCCACACCAGGTGACGCCCCGGGTCGTAGCGGGTGACCTCACCATTCCTTCCGACGCGAACCCCCTGATGGTTCTCGGGCACTCGTCGTGTGCCAAGAGCCGCCAAACCCAGAATGGCGACGGCCGCGACGAGAGCAACTGTTATCGTCACCGGGCGTTTCATAGATGGATATGGTAATAACTGCCCGTCACACCGTCAAGGTGATTGCCTCGTCGGGCTGGAATCGTACGGATCGAGCGGTCTCGGTTGAGTGTGCGCTCATGCGATCGAACGGCCTCTCTCGAGCGCCCGCTTTTGCGCTGGTGCGTCACCGTCATCTACGCTATAATGAGCGCCTCTCGATCAACCCAACAACCGGGATTCGCCGCTGTCCTGAGGAGAGAATCGATCTGGTTCGTCATCCGTGGACGCGCACGGGCTCGTGACCGATGAAGGAGACCCTGAGTCTCGTTCTCACATGTCAGCTTCCAACGTCAACAACGTCTCTTCCCGGCCGGCATCAACGATGCCGAAAGTAGCGATCGTCGTCCTCACGTGGAACGGCAGGGCTCTTACGATGGAGTGCCTCGAATCGCTCGCGTCGCTGGAGTACGAAAATGTGGATGTGATCGTCGTCGACAACGCATCGACCGACGGAACGGCGGACGCCGTGAGAGACGCGTACGGCGACCGTGTGACCATCGTGGAGAACTCGCGCAATCTGGGGTTCTCGCTTGGAAACAACGTCGGGATTCGTCACGCGCTCGAGAACGGCGCCGACTTCGTGCTGCTCCTCAACAACGACACAGTGGTGGATCCTGCGCTCGTCGATCGTCTGGTCGAAGGGATCACCGTTTCCAAGGACATCGGAATCGTCGGACCCAAGATCTACTACGCTTCCCCTCCGGATCGGATATGGTTTGCGGGGGGCGAGGTTTCGCTCTCGCGCGGTGTCTCGAGACACATCGGGATCCGCGAACGGGACACGGGGCAGTACGATGCGGTCCGCGACGTGGATTATGTCACGGGGTGCGCGCTGATGGCCGGGCGGAGAGTGTTTGACACGATCGGTTATCTCGATCCGGCGTTTACCGCGTACTACGAAGACGTCGACTTCTGCATGCGGGCGCGGCGGGAAGGGTTTCGCGTCGTGTACGTGCCGAAGGGCAAAGTGTGGCACAAGATCTCATCGAGCACCGGCGGCCAGCTCGGTACCGCCAAACTCTTGCGGAAGCTGAGGAGCACCGTTCTCTTTCTCCGGCGGTACGCTTCCTGGTACCACTGGTTCACGATTCCATTTTTCTTTGCGGCGGACGTCTTGAGAATCGTTTTTCTCGTCGCCGCGGGACGGATCCGCAACACCGCCGGGACGGAAAGGACGGCGGGAAAAAGTGAAAACTAAACCAACAACGATCGCGCTGTTCGGCGCCGACGGACAGCTCGGAATGGATCTTCAAAAGGCGCTCTCGGCCCACCGGGTCGAGCCTTTGAGGTATCAGGCGCTCGATATCCTCGACCGTCCGCGCGTCGCCGAAAGGCTCGCCGCGATCGACCCCGCATGGGTGATCAACGCGGCGGCGCTCACCAACGTGGACTGGTGCGAGTCGAACGACGTCAAGGCATTCCAGGTCAACGCTCTCGGCGCGCGTCACATCGCCGAATCCTGCCCACCGGGAGACTCGCGGATGATCCAGATCAGCACCGACTACGTGTTCGATGGAAAGAAAACCGCGCCGTACGTCGAGCACGATTCACCGAGACCCCTCAACGTGTACGGCATCACGAAGCTCGCGGGGGAGCACTACGTTCAGAGCGTACATCCGAGGTGCTACATCGTCCGCACGAGCGGTTTGTACGGAACCCACTCGGGCTGGGGGAAGAGACGGAGTTTCGTCGACACGATGCTCGCGCTGGCTGGGGAGGACGATGAAATCCGCGTGGTGTGCGACGAGGTCCTTACTCCGACGTTCACCGAGGATCTCGCCGAGCAGATCAGGGTCTTGATCGAGTCCGAACCGCCCGAAGGGATCTACCACGCGACGAACGCCGGTGAGTGCTCGTGGTACGAATTCGCAAAAACGATATTCGAGTTGTCGGGGAAGTCGGTGCGTCTCGAAAAAACGAGCGCCGCCGAATGGAAATCGCCGGCGAGGCGCCCGGCGTACTCGGTGCTCGAGAACGCCGGACTCCGACACGCGGCGATCGATGTGATGCCTCACTGGAAAGACGCGCTCGCGCGGTACCTGTCGAAAAAGGCGGGGACTAGGTGAGGAGCTTTACGAGAAGTACGATACCCCCCACGAACAACAGGACCGGAAGTCCCAGGACTGCGAACACGATTGGAATCACCAGCGCCGCCGCCCCGATCAGCACAATGACAATGGGCACCGCGAAGACGAGAAGCAGCAGCCCCTTGAAGATGAAGAACCCGATCTGAAACGGGAGCAGAACGAGCGCCAGGACGAGTTTCGCCACAAACAGCACGAAGCCAAGGGCAACGAAAACCGCCGCGAACACGGTCAGGATCTCGAACATCGCAACCACCTTGAGTTGGCTGGAGCCACACTTACTACGCGTCCGTTCAATGCTATGTTACACGGGAACGTCCGGCGTATTCAACGCCTCGGGAGGACGTCATGCGCGCTAATCCGGCGGAGCTCCTAACTCGTTGGGTGTCAACGCTTTTCGTTGCGAATGCGAGCGAAAGCTCCTCTTGGTATAATTCCTATGACGGCGCGTTGGACAAACCCGGCGCGCAGGCGGGATCGATGGGCGTGGTGTCTGAAGGAAGGCGAGAATCGTGAGCAGACATATCTCGGTTCCGGGTCTTGTGTGCCTGGGGATTTTTCTGCTGGGGGCCACTGCCGCATACGCTCAAGAGAGCGGGTCGATCGTCGGATGGGGTTCTCAGGTCGTCGTGGAACAGTCAGCGCTCGAGGACCTCGTGGCGGTCGCCGGAGGCGATGGCCACAGCCTGGGTCTGAAACGATCCATAAACTGCGCAATTCCGGAAATCGTTTCCCATGACCCGCCGTTGGTGAACTCGGAGAACTGTTCGGAGGGTTGCACGGTCAATTTCTCCGTCGGCACACAGGATGACTATACGGGGGTATCCAAAATCATTCTCGAGCGACGTCTCAATGACTCGTGGATACCCGAAGACTCCGTCCTCGCTCCCCTACCAGCTCCGCCGTGGACGCTCGGGTGTGTTTTCAATGAGCACTACACTGATGGAGACCATGTGTTTCGTGTGGTGTTTCATTGTCTGGGTGGTTCGAGCGCGGCTTCTGGGTCCGTGACGGTTGTCGCGGACCGGGGCGTTCCTGTAGCCATTGCAGGGTTTGAGCCCGAGTATTCCAATGGAGGAGTGGTCCTACACTGGACGATCGCCCAGGGTGCCCGGCTCCAGGGATTCACCATGTAAAGGTCGTTGCAACAGGATGCTGGTTTTGAACGCATCAACGAGCAACTCCTCCCCGCCGATCGGGGAAACGAGTATGTCGATCGCGTTGCGAAGTCCGGTGAGACGTATTGGTACCGTTTGGGTGCCGTGGCTGACGACGGTGAATGGATGTCAAAGACTGTTTCTATCGCGGTGCCAAAGGCGACTCTTACGCTCCATCAGAACCGCCCGAACCCGTTCAATCCCACGACGACGATTTCGTTCACGCTCCCCGAGAGGGCGAGGGTGACGTTATCGCTCTATGACGTGGAGGGGAGACTGGTGAAAACGCTCGTCGATGAGGTCGTAGGTGAGGGGTACCAGGAACGAGTCTGGGATGGCAAAGACGCGAGCGGGAGCAACGTGAGTTCGGGTGTGTACTTCTTACACGCTAACAACGGGTGACCGCACGCTCACGAAGAAGATGGTCACGCTGCGATAGCCCCGCCGGCGGCACAAACGCTCCACGAGCGTCTCCTTCTCGCGGTCGCGCCGACGGGCGTTGCGCCGCTTGGATGCCGTCGCGCCGACGGGCGCTCGACAGCTTCAGTGCGATCTCGCCGACCCGTGCCGCGCAACTTGGGTATTGACTTTGGCGTTGATTTCATTTACCTTACCTCGACATCTCGATCGCCGTGTTCCTTTCGGAAACACCGGCGAGAGGCCGGCGGATAATCCCTTTTAGGGTCCTTTTTAGATTCCTTGCAGAAGAAAGACGAAGAAGACCGCTACTGGGCGATACGCCAGGCGGGTTTGCTTACGACGATTCCCGTCCTCCTGGCTGTGTCGCCGATCATCGGTCTTCTGATCGGCCGGTGGATCGACCGCAGGTTCGACACCGACCCGATTTTCAGTATCGCTTTCCTGATCATCGGATTCGTTGCGGGAGCGAGACAGGTGGTGCGTGTCGTCAAGCTCGCCGGCAAAGAGAAAGCGAAAGACAAAGACAACAAGGAAGACAACGGCCGTGGGGTTTGAGTTTCTCGATCGCGTCAGAAGAACAGCGGTGGCGACCGGGCTCATCGTGTCGCTCGTCGTCTGGATGTACATCGGCCCGGGAGCGGCGGGCGCGTTCGTGCTGGGGTGCGCGTGGTCGCTATTGAACATCCATCTGCTCCGGGTTCTTGTCCGTCTTGTGGTCGACGACCCCAAGAGTCACAATCTCCGTGTCGCAGCAATATTGTTCTTAAAGGTGCCGGTTCTCTACGGGGCGGGATATCTGCTCCTCCAGACAGGACGGCTCCCTGTCGTGGGCCTTCTGGCGGGTTTCGCGTGGCCGCTATCCGTGATCACGCTCAAGGCGGCGGGAAGACTCATCCTCGGTCTCGATCAAACCGAGCGTGCGGGCGCCGGGTCGGGTCCCGGCGGGGTCAGCAGAGGGAACTGAGATATGCCTCGCTTTTTTGTACATGGGCTTGTTTGTTGCGCCGCTCTACTGACGGGCGTCGCCCCGTACGCCGCTGGAGCCTCCGCTGCGGGTGAGGGCGAGCAGCACGAACTTCCCAACTTCATTACTTTGCTCGGCCAGCTCCTCGCGGGGACGAGCGCCGGGGAGTTTCTCCACAGATGGGAGAACGTGATCTTCTCGCTTCTTGTCGCCGGCTTCATCATTCTCGTGGTGCGGCTCGCTTCGAGAAACCCACAGCTCCAGCCGGGAAAGCTCCAGAACTTCATCGAACTCATCATCGAGGAGCTCGAGAAGTTCATCGTCGGCATCCTCGGACCGCGCGGCCGGAAGTACGTGCCGTTTCTTGGCACGCTCTTTCTCTACATTCTCTGCATGAACTACTTCGGCCTCATACCCCTGATGAAGGCGCCGACGGCGAACATCAACCAGACCTTGGCGCTTTCGCTCTGCGTGTTCATATACGTTCAGTACGCGGGATTGAGGGAAAACGGCGTACTCGGCTACGTCGACCACCTCATGGGCCAGCCGAGGACGGCCATGCAGTGGGCTCTCGTCTGGCTCATGGTCCCGATTCACATTATCGGGGAGCTCGCCAAGCCGGTCAGCCTGGCGTGCCGACTCTTCGGGAACATCACCGGCGAAGACATCCTGATCTTCATATTCGTGGGGCTCGGCGTCGCGATCACAAGTTTCACGCACGTTCCAGTGGGGGTCCCACTTCAGGTCCCGTTCTATTTTCTGGCTCTCTTGACCGGCTTCATACAGGCACTCGTCTTCATGCTGCTGAGCACCATCTACTTCGCGATGATGCTCCCGCACGAAGACGAAGGGCATCACTAAACCGTTAAAGGAGGATTCCGTCATGGACTACCAAGCGATGTTGGGTTTGACTCTCCCTCTCGGACTGGGTATCGCGGCGATCGGCAGCGGTCTCGGTCTCGGCCGGGCGGTTGGCTCGGCGATGGAGGCCATCGGTCGCCAGCCCGAAGCGTCGGGCAAGATCCAGGTCGCCATGATCATCGGCGCAGCGCTCATCGAGGCGTTGACCATCTATGCGCTGGTGACAGTGTTCTTGCTCCAGGGCAAGATCGGCGGCCAGTGAATCAAAACAGTCGACTCACTCGATCGACCGATGGATGAAATGCATGCTCTCAAGGGTCCGGGTCGAATCGATTAGGAGCTCGTCATGCACATCGATTGGGGACAGATCGTCACCCACATTATCGGTTTCCTTATCGCGGTGTGGCTGGTAAGACGCTACGCGTGGGACAAGATGCTTCGGTTCATCGAGCACCGGCGCGAGACGATCGCCGCCTCTTTCTCCGAGATCGAGAGAGGCCATGAAGAGGTCGCCGCCCGGAAACAGCACTATGAGAAGGAGCTCGAGAACATCGAGGTCGCCCGGCGCGTGAGGATCCAGGAAGGAGCCCGCGAGGGAGAGAAGCTCGCCGCGGAGATCCGCGAGGAGGCCCGCCAGGTCGCCGTCGATATGCGGCAGAAGGCGAAGCAGGATATCTCCCTCGAGATCGACAAGGCGAACGTGATCCTCAAAGACCGCGTGATCGAAGCCGTGTTGATCACCACCGAGAAGATACTCGGAGAGAAACTCGATAGGGACAGGCATACCCGTCTCATCGATGACTTCCTCAACCGGATGAAAGTGGAATAGACGAGGGTTCCGGATGGCCGCAGTCGTGCGTAAGGAAGAGGTTTCGAGATGATACGGAGCGGGATCGCTCAACGCTACGCAAAGGCGCTGCTACAAGCCTCTCTGGCAGCCGGCGCGGCCGACGAGGTCTTCAACGACACGGAGAACCTCCTCGCGCTTCTGTCGCAGAACCCCCGTTTCCGCAATTTTCTCCTCTCCCCGCAGGTAGCCACGGAAGACAAACACGCGCTCCTCGACAAGAGCCTGAAGGGCCGCGCCTCGAAGATCCTCGTCGAGCTTCTTCACATCCTCGTCGATAAGAAGAGGATCATGTTCGTCGCGGACATCGCCGAGGCGTACCGGCACTTCTACGAGAAGGAAAAGGGGATGATCGAGGTAACGGCGATCACGGCGGTGCCGCTCGAAGAGAAGCTCAGGGAAAAGCTCCTCCGCACGCTCGAGAGCCAGACGGGAAAGACGATCCGGCTCACGCACGAGGTCGACCCGCATATCCTCGGCGGAATGATCATCAGGATGGAGGACAAGCTCATCGACGGAAGCGTCCGTTTCCAACTGGAACAACTCAAACGCCATTTGAAAGAGACCAAAGTCGTACGCGCGGGAGAGGCGTCGCCCGAAACTGGACCGTGACGGCCTTTTCAGAGAGCGACACTCGGGACCTCCGACTCGCGCGGTGTTCAGAAACGCCCGGACAGGAGAACGGAAGATGGCCTTTAGACCGGAAGAAGTAAGTTCGATCATACAAAAAGAGATCGAGGGCTACCAAGCCAGTCTCGAAACCGAATCGGTCGGCACGATCCTTCAGATCGGCGACGGGATCGCTCGGATCTGGGGATTGCGCGACGCGATGGCCGGCGAGCTCCTCGAGTTCCCCGGGGGAATCATGGGGATCGTCCTGAACCTCGAGCAGGACAACGTCGGCGCCGCGCTCTTCGGCCCCGACACGAACATACGGGAAGGCGACCTGGTGAAACGCACGGGCAAGGTGGCCCAAGTTCCCGCCGGTGACGCGCTCCTCGGCCGCGTGGTCAATCCCCTCGGGCAGCCGCTCGACGGCAAGGGACCGATCGTCACGCACGAGAGCCGGCTCGTCGAATCCATCGCCCCGAACGTCGTCCAGCGCCAGCCCGTAAAGGAGCCCCTCCACACGGGACTCAAAGCCATCGACTCGATGATCCCCATCGGACGCGGCCAGCGCGAGCTCATCATCGGCGACCGGCAGACGGGCAAGACGGCGATCATCGCGGACACGATCATCAATCAAAAGAGCTCGGACGTGATCTGTATCTACGTGGCCATCGGACAGAAGGAGTCCACGGTCGCGCAGATGGTAAAGGCTTTCGAGAAATACGGCGCGATGGAGTACACGGTCGTGGTGAACGCGAGCTCGAGCGATCCGGCCCCGCTCCAGTTTCTCGCCCCGTATTCGGGTTGCGCGATCGGCGAGTACTACAGGGACTCGGGCCGCCACGCCGTGTGCTTCTACGACGACCTCTCGAAGCACGCGCAGGCGTACCGTCAGCTCTCGCTCCTTCTGCGCAGACCGCCGGGACGAGAGGCGTACCCCGGCGACGTGTTTTACCTCCACTCGAGACTCCTCGAGAGAGCGGCCAAGCTCAGGGACGACCTTGGCGGCGGCTCGCTCACGGCGATTCCCGTGATCGAAACCCAGCTCGGCGACGTGACCGCGTACATCCCGACGAACGTGATTTCGATCACCGACGGCCAGATCTTTCTCAAGAACGACTTGTTCTACTCGGGGATTCGCCCCGCCATCGATGTGGGGATCTCGGTGTCCCGAGTGGGGAGCAACGCACAGACCAAGATGATGAAACAGGTCGCCGGGCGTCTCAAACTCGACCTAGCGCAGTACAGAGAGGTCGCCGATTTCGCCCGTTTCGGGTCGGACCTCGACAAATCGACCGTCGCCCAGCTCACACGGGGCGAGAAGATGGTCGAGATCCTCAAGCAGGACCAGTATGTGCCGATGCCGGTGGAGAAACAGGTCGTGATCATTTTCGCGGCGACGCGCGGGTACCTGGATGACCTCCCGACCGGCGTGCTCGGCCGTTTCGAGAGAGAGTTTCACGATTTCATGGACAAGGAATACCCCGATGTGATCCGCGAACTCGCCCAGGAAAAGAAGATCAGCGACCAGATAGAGCAGGAGCTCACACGGGCGACCGAGCAGTTCAAGAGCCGCTTCGTGAAGACGCTCGAAGGAGCTGCGAGCTAACGACGGGATGGAACCGTGCGGTCACTCCTCGACATAAAAGCAAGACTCAGGGTGGTCGAAAACATAAAGAAGATCACCCGGGCGATGCAGCTCGTCGCCGCCGCGAAGTTCAAGCGATCCGAAAACCGCGCGATAACGGCCCGACCGTACAGCGAAGAGCTCGACGGCGTTCTCCGTATTCTCGCCGGGCTGGCGGACGACGCGGAGAAGGCGTCGCCGGATTCGGCGTTCGAGCTTTCGTTCGAAGAGGGTGAGCCTCCCATGGAGGTCGCGGCCGCGAAGATCTTCGAACAACCCGGGGACCCGGAGCCCAAACGTCCAGGGCTCGTGCTCGTCACCTCCGACCGGGGTCTCTGCGGGGCGTTCAACACGAAGCTCATCCGGGCCGCGCTCGATTTTGTCAGGACTCACCCCGGCATGGATGTCCGTCTCATACCGATCGGAAGAAAGGGCTACCTCTTCTTCAGAGACAAGCAGATTCCCATCGTCCACCACGAGGAGAGGATCAGCGACAGGCTGGAGCTCGACGAAATCAAGCGCATCACGCAGAAGCTCGTCGGTCTCTTCGTCGCGGGGGAAGTGGACGCCCTCTACCTCGTCTATGCGCAGTTCAAGTCCGTCATGGTCTCGACAGTCAGAATCGACAAGTTTCTCAGCATCCCCCGCGTGGAGAAAGAGCAACGACAGGAAGCCTACATACTCGAACCCGACCGGCGATCCGTTTACCAAAGGCTCCTGCCGCTCTACGCCACAACAAAAATCTTTGCCACGCTCGCCGATTCGTTCGCATCGGAGTACGGTGCCCGGATGACAGCGATGCAGCTCGCGACGAAAAACGCCG
>Ga0315275_10002319_pt1 | contig 17087 bp, 15 predicted proteins | sample YL17G03_0_MG_FD_205557 | JGI IMG/M metagenome (GOLD analysis project Ga0315275, IMG submission 205557) | Sediment microbial communities from Yellowstone Lake, YNP, Wyoming, USA - YL17G03_0 | ecosystem: Environmental > Aquatic > Freshwater > Lake > Sediment | place: USA: Wyoming | collected... | reverse complement strand
GCACCCGGCCCGTAGACGACTAAAGGGCCGAGGTTGCGGCTCCGCGCAATGGCCGCAATCAGCGCCACAATCTCACCACTTGAGAGTTGGTTGGGGGACGGGTTCAATACCTCGTTGAGTTGGTCGAGCTTGTTCCACATCCCCTGCAGGCACACCTTGTCGTACTGCCGCTCAAGTAGCAGCGGCTCGGGTTGCCAAGGCTCATAGGGTGCCGTGTTGTTTCGGATGGCGAACGCCAGCACGCACAGGTTCTCAAGATTGACGAACATGTCCCGGTCGCGCGTCTCGTCGATCTTCTCATTGGCAGCCAGTGAACGCGCAAGGACACGAGCCCGACGTAGGTCGCCTTCACGCGGTACCCTCAACATCACAGGCTTCTCGTCCCAAGTGCCGTCGGCTCGGCGGCGCACCAACACGTCGGGGAACAGCAGGAAGTCGTTGACCTCGATGACGCCGGCATCCGCCCAATCCGCCCGCATCAACCTGGCGATGATGTGCCGGCGACGATCAGTGGGATTGAGACCTTCATACCCAAGGTCGTTCAGAATGTGCAGGAGACTTTCCGCTGCATCGGGTTCGACCTGTTCACTCATGGGCCAAACAGTAGCAGACCCCGCCTTACTCGCGAAAGTAGGGCGGGGTCTCGGGTCACTGCGGGGGTCGAATCATGCGGGGCGAAAGCAACAGCAATCCTCAGTCTGCCATAGATCCGACGAACTCAAGAGAAAGTTTGATCGAGTCGTCCAACGGAAGGTCGAAGCTTCGGGACTTGTATGACCCCTCCACTGTGATCGTTTCCAGCGGGAGCTTGATTCTGAGCTGCACGATCTTGCCAGTCTTCACGAGCGCAAAGTAGTCGCGCTCCTGCCCGGTCTCGGACACGACGCAATCGTAAGAGATGGTCGTCTCTTCGTTGCCCTTCACCGTACCGGTCCCCGACCTGTTCATCGTGTGGACCTGCTTGGCGTTGTTCGTGTGCATGACCTTGACGTTCGTCACGTCGATGAGGTCGCCGCTTCCCAGCGCGATTCGACCTCGTGGATAAATCTTGTCGCCCATGGTTCAGCCTCCTCAGCTCGGCACTCGGTTGACCACGACGCCGAACTTGGCGAGGGGCGGGACGATCTTGAACGGCAGGAAGATGTCCACCTGCGTCGCGTCGTCACTGTTGACCTTCACCGACAGCGTGCCGTCAGCGATCGATGCATCCAAGGAAGCCTTGGTGATAACCCCGTTGTTCTGCCACTTGCGCAGCCGGGTGATGATGAAGCCCTTGATGTCGCGCTCCTCGATGACCCCACGCGGCGGAGGGTCCTGCCCGATCTCAATGTCGGGCGTGATCTTCGCGTTGGGGAACTGTGCGGGTAGGGCTGAGCGCAGATCGCGCGCCACGATGTACGTCGCGCTCACGAACTGCGCGTCCAGGCAGCGACGGTCAGGTCCACCGAAGGCGTCCTGACAATGCGTCGTGATTGGGCGCACGATGATCGGAATGCCCTGCGCCGTGTACGAGACGATCGACACGCCACCACCGAGCGCATCCTCAGTCTGCGCACCCGTGGGAGTGTTCGCGAACAGGTCGAACGCCCCGCTCACTTCGAGGTACTGCTCACCAATCCTGTTGACCGCAGGGTCGACAGGAAGGGCCGCCAGCCATCCCCCGACCTCGCGACCAGCGAACTCACCCGGAAGGGCGCGACCGTTGATGCAGTGGACGAGCTGCCCGTAGACCACGTTCGCGAACGAGTCCACGCTCACAGCCACAGACTTCATGGAGCTGATCGAGTCCCATGTCTGGGCGACGATCATCTGCTGAAGCTTCGCGTTCAGGCCGCTGTTGAAGCGCCCGATGTGACTGCGCACCTCGAACACGCCACCCTGATCATCGTTGTCGATGTCCTCGTTCGACAAGACAGGAACGATGAAGGCGTACTCGGTGGTCTCCACCTTGTACAAGATGTCACCCAGATCGGGAGCACCCGCACCGTCTTCCAACGGATAGTAGGTGTTCGGGTCGAGTATCGTGATCGCCTCAGTTCCGCCACCTTCCGCTACGTGATCGAGTCGGAAGTTGATCAGGACATCGTTGCCGCACAGCCCGTCGTCTTTGGCCTGAATCAGCAGTTGATCATCATCGCCCGCGATCGTGGCATACACCGGAAGGTCAGCAGTCTTCTGGTTGATGGCGTCTGCTAAGACCTGACCCATCAGCGAGAAGTCAGTACCGGCAGGCCAGACCACGCTGAACTTCCGACCAGCGATGTCGATGTAGATGGTATTGGCGACATCAGGCACGCCAATCAGAACAACCGGAAACTCAGCTCGGCTACCTTCTAAAGCAGGTGTCCCGAGGAAGTCCACGATCGCACCGGGCGACTGTCCGTAGATCTGGATCGCGGCAAGGTGTCCTGAGCTTCCCACGCCGAAGGCCTTGGCCGCCGACTCAGGGCCGGAGCCTCGTCGCACTTCGTCGTTGCCAATGTCGAGGTCCCCGTCAGGGTAGACGTCGGTGTCGACACTGTTGTTGACAGGGGCGATGAGCAGGGTCTTCAGCTCGATCGCAGTTCCGGTGCCTGCCCCCGCGAGGAGGTCAACCGTAAGGTAGAGACCCGGGGTGAGAACACCCGGGCCAACAGCGAGACTCGTTGTCATTGGACCTGCCACCTTTACTCGCCCTTTTCGGACGTGTCGGAGTTCTTGGCGTCACTGGCAGCCTTGGACTTGGCCTTGCTGGCTTCCTTGCGGCTGGCCATCCAGGCTGTGTAGTCGGCCTCAGTCTTCTCGATGAGGTCCCCGTTCTTGAGGCCGAACAGGTACTCCCTGCGGAAGCCGTTGAACTCCACGACAGGGATGGCAACGACCGCCGCCGTGTTGACCACGTAGCCGTCGGCCGTCCGCGTCCCTCCGATGAGTTGATCGGTCCCGTACCGGGTAACCGCCCTCCCATCACCTGGACTGAAATATCTGAATTTGGCCTCGGTCATTGCGACACCCTGAACCTTTCACACGTTGATCTCAACGGAATAGAAACCCGGGACTGCGCCCCTCGCCCCACTTGCATCGCTCCCCAACACCAGCCGATCGACCAACGGAAGGGCGTCTACATCGTAACGCGAAAACGAGTAGACCCCATCATGGGTCTGAGTTCTCACCAGTTCGAGCTGACCCATGGCGTCCAGCCAGAACTCGAGAACATCACCGGGAATCCAAGACACACCAGTCAACGTCAGCACCACTCCATGCCCGCGCGTCGAAAGTGTAAATGTGGCACCGCCCGAAGATGGTGTGCCCGTCAGCGTGAGCATCAGCAGATTCGTCGCACCGTCATTGATCGTCACCAACACCGGAGCACTCGCGAGCCCCGCCCCGACCAGCTCGGGATCCACATAGTCGGGTGTCCGAACTTTGATCAGCCACGAGCCTGTGAGCAGGACAGCCGGTGTGCGATTCGTGTTGTGCGGATCTGTCGGTAGACCAGGCAAGAACGTCAGCACGTCCTTCACCTTGTTCACCGCGAACTCAGCCCCCCACCTTGCGGCCGGGTCATAGAACGCACCCCAGACCGCCACTGAGTGTGCAGTTCCGAGCCCGTTCAGAATGCGGATGGTGACTGGGGTAGCAGTCGGCGTGAACTCGAACCGGTACTGCTTCCAAGCCGTGGTCACGTCGAACAGCTCGGACTCGTACTCAGCCACGCCATCGTCGACCGTCAACTTGAACGCATCGGCCAATGCCGCAGTCGCCTTCGCGAACACGTAGACGACGCAGGGCTGACCGACCACTGCCGCCCGTGCAATGTCCTCCAGACCGCTGAGGTTGGATGCGCCGAACGTCAACACATCAGCCGACGCTACGGCTCCTGTCGGACTGGTCGCGGCCAGCGACGCAACTGTTGCGCCTGATTGTAGACTCCACAGCGTGAAGTCGGTGGACCTGGCTCCAAGCACGTTCGCCACCGCCGGCTCAAGAAACAGATCGCCACCGATGATCCGACGTTCGTTCGCCGCATACTCTACCAGCATCGAGCCGTCCCAATAGGTGGCGGCACTGGCGCGGGTGAACGTGCCATCAAGCGTCAGGTCGGGCTGCTCAGGCATGTCGATCAGCATGTTGTCGACGATGCGGAGCGGACCTTGGTTCGGCAACGCAGGTGTCTGAGGATGTTCGATGTCCACACGAGTCCTGAGCCAAGGGGGGAACCTGTCCCAACGTCGCTCAGTTCGAGTCACGCTTGTCATCACCGACACGAGCAGCGTGTAGATAAAGAACTTCTTGTAGAGGTCTTGTGGCCCAGACTCTCGGATCACCTGACGGATCTGCACACCACCAGGGTTGGACAGCGGTTCACCATCGTGCGCGGCATGTCGATCGACAAACTCGGCCAGCAGCCGGTCTGTCATCACCATCCCTTGGAAGCGGCGGTTCAGGTCGTTGTCCGTGCGACTCACGATCACGCTGATCGCGAAGTTGATCTTGTAGAACTTGGTCCCGTCCCCGGCATTGACGCCGCCTGAACTCGTCTGAGCAGACGTCACACCATCGGCCGGCATCAAGTCGATGAACGCCACAAGCACTGCAGGGAAACGGGTCAACAAGCTGCGGCGCAGGTCGAGTGGAATCGCCGGCCCATCGAACGTCTCGTACACCGCAGCATCGTGCAGACACTCGAAGTTGTCTTGTGGCTCCTGCCCGCCGATGAAGTCAGCCACCGTGTACGGGGCCGGGTCGATGTCCAACTCTTGGATCAGGTAGTCGAACACGAACGAGGTCCCACAGGTCACGTTGAACCGCTGCCCGCCGATCGCGCTGTACACATCAACGTCGACATCAACGTCGCCGATGAGCCAGCTCCCATCAGGCTCAGGTCCGCGGTTCACCTTGAACAACCACGACCAGTGTTGAGCACCGTTGATGATCGGCATCAGATAGGTGTACCGGTGCAAGCGGAACTGCTTACCCGACTTGGCCTTCATCCGAACCTTGCCGAACGACTGCTCGCCAGTGAATGGCTGCAAGCACGACATCAGAGCGCGTCCAGCCTGGACGATCGAAGCTGTGTTGACCTGAATGTCGCTCATCGCTTGAGTTCCTCCAATGCCAGCTCACTCATGCGTTCGAGCAGATCAGGGAAGTTGATGGCGAAGAAATTGCGCTTTTCCATGAACCTGGTGCCTCGGACGTGGAAGCCCGCATAAGCGGTCGGGGACCGAAGGCGGAACGACTGCTCGGTGACCTCTGCCACCTGGATGTTCGCAGTTGCCCCCGTGTCCTGAAGCAACATCCCACCGATACGACGAGGGTGTCGAATCAACGTGGCTCGCTGAAAGGGTGCCCACTCACCATCGGTTCCCGATGCACCTTGCGTCTGAAACATGTCGTCGACATCGGCCACGGCCATCGCGGCAAATGCATCCATTGGAAGCGTCGCGGCATTGGCCGACATGCGATTCAGCCGAGCCTTCAACTCATCCACGTCCAGCCGGATGTCAACATCGGCACTCATCAGAAACCTCCATCATCCAGACTACTCCCGCCCTCTCGATGTCGAGTGGTTATGCCAACCTCACCATCAGCTGGTTCACGATCTCGAACGTAAAAAGTAGGGGAATGATGAAACCGCCGTGTCCTCCGGGATTGTTACGCGAAGGCGCGAATGTGAACTCACCCTCGCCCTGCTCATTCGGTTGATAGTCGCCGCCAGTGTTCCGACCTTTGCCGGCGACCTGCTCACCCCGCGAACGGATCAAGCCCTTCGACAGATTCTCGAAGTATGCGATCGCTCGCATGTACTGAGCCTTGTACGCGCCGAACCCCTCGGCATCGGTGAACTCAGGTCGCCGCTCGCACGCAAGTTCGCAGGCCACCCATGCAAGGTGCATCTTCAGCGCCGGGTCGTTCAACACCAGACTCTTGAGAGCACCTGTCGTGTCACCAGGGTACGCGCGCAACATGCGCGAATAGAGTTCACCCTCTGCCGCCATCAAAACATCTTGGACGATCTGATCCGTCTCGCTGATGTTGTTCAACCCCGAGTCGTTGAAATACCCGTTGATCACGTTGGCCGGGACTCGGCTGTAGAGGTCATCGAGGATCAGAATCTCAGCGAGCGTGGGCGGCATGGTGACTCCTTCAGACTGCGGTGAGGTACTCGAGTTTGTTCGCAGCGACCGAATCGATCATCAGCATGACCGAGCCGGCCGGTCGCTCACCACAACCGAAGACGCACACGATGGAGATCGAAATGCGGTAGGCCTTCGCGCCGGGGATCGCCATCGGATATCCATGCAGGTCGGCCAACTTGTAGTCGTCATCGGATGGTGCTGGTAGGCGACACTTTGCAAGCAACTCAGGATCCGGCGATCTGATGCGAGTCCGCAAGTCCGACTTCGCCGTCGCCACCCCGCGGGCCCTGGGACCGCCCTTGCGCCCCGTGACGGCGGGCACTTCGACCGGAGCAGGCTCAGGCTCAGGCTCAGGCTCAGGCTCAGGCTCAGGCTCAGGCTCAGGCTCAGGCTCAGGCTCAGGCTCAGGCTCCCCATCGCGCTCGATCTTCGCTTCCTCGATTCGCTCCCTCAACGCCGACTCATCCAGTGGTGCGCCATCCTCGTCGGTGACATCAACCTCAAGCTGCAGTGCTTCTTCAAGCAGTTCATCCATCACGTTTTTGACTGGCGTGTGAATACGCCTCGCTGACTTTGCCATTGTCTCTTGACCCTTCCCGCGCTGACCCCTTGAAAACAGCGAAGCCCCCTCGCCCGTGAGGGAGTGAGGGGGCTCCAACTATCTGCTGCCCGATCTCCTATGAGACTCAGACTCCCGTGATGATGCCGCCTGCATTGTTGGCCGTCATGATCGGGATGTCGGCCGCTGCTACGACGATCATGGTTCCACCGAGGGGACCACGACCCTCGACCTCGAACTCACGCACGTCGAGACCGGTGCCCGAGATTCCGCGACGGCGGAACGTGTACGTGGTCGCGATCTCCTCACCGTCGGTGGGGATGCCACCGGGCGGCACGGTCACGCCGATGACCACGTTCCCGAGCACGTAGTCGAGCAGGCCCGTGCTCTCGTTCTTCACCTTGCTTGCCACGACCTTGATCACAGGGAGACCGGGGATCACGAAGTCCGCATTCGCGTTGGGGTTGCCCGCGTTGGCCACTGCCGCCGCGACGCCCGCTGCCGCACCGTCGCCGAGGAGCTGACGCATGTGGCTGCGAACCTTCGAGTGACGAAGAAAGCGGTTCGCGATCTTCTGATTCATCCAGACGGTGTTGACCATCTGAGCCGACTTCTCGACCATGGTCTGAATGTCGAGGATGGGGTCACCAAGCGTGTCGTCGGTCCAGACCGCACCCGCGGCCGTGATGGCCGAGGCGTTCCAGTTGCCCGACGTTCCAAGCAGAGCGAAGGCGTCCAACTCGCGGTCGAGCATGATCGCACGCTTGCAACGTCGCGACGCTGCCATCATCGGATTGTAGTTACTGTTCGAGCTGTTCGTGAGCTGCGTCTGCCGGGGCACGAACGATCCAACGTAACGTTCGAGCACCTTGTACGTGCTCAGCCCGGACTTCGGGTCAACCTCGGGTACGGGACCCTGCGTCGAACCCTTGACCTGTACACGCCGAAAGGCGTCGTCGCTGTCGAAGGTCCGGTACTTGGCCTCCTCAGCATCGGTCAGCACGACGGGGGATGCCTCGTCGGCTCGGAACCCGTAGGGCGTGTAACCCGCAAGGTACTCGGGGATCTCGGTGGTGTCCCGAATGTCAGTGGGCACAAGTGCGAGTGTGACTCGCTCCCCGGCCATGCCGATTCCCTGGACGTTTTCTGCAAGCTGCAACGTGACTTGACGACTCATGGCAAATACCTTCTCCCTCGATTCAGGGTCTTTCTTGTTTCCAATCAGGCCCCTGAATCAGGGAACCACACGACCTGCAACTGCGGTGCCGAGTTCGACCTCGCCGTAGGCTCCGGCGGTGGCTGCCTTCACGCAGACGCCCGCGACGACGTTGCCGGACACTGCCAGGACGGCCGCGCCAGCGATGGTCGTGGCAACATCCTGCCCGACCGCAATGCCACCCGCACCAGCAAGGACGCGAGTGCGACCCTCAACTTGGATGTCACCGTTCTGACCATCTTTGAGGCCGCCCGCTGCCATCACGCAGCCGAAGATCTTGACGCCGGCCGACGCGGGCAGGCGCACCTGCGTTGGGTCTTCGGTCCCCGCGGCGACGATGGATACGAAGACCGCGGTTGCGATGTCCGCACCCGAGGAGTTTTTGCCGGGCCGGATGCCCTTGTCGGGAACGATCACACTGGTCTGGAAAGACATGGTTCTTCTCCTACAGAAAACATTGACGTTGGAACTTTGGTGCGGTGGGTTCGAGGAGTAACCCGCGGGTTACTCCATTGGGTTCAGGCCTGCGCGTCGACGACGTTGGGCTGCTTGCGCAGGCTGACCGCACTCAAGAACTGCGCGTCGTTGGTCATCTTGTCCCAGCCCGGGGTGACCGTGGCGAGATACGCCTTGGCTCGGGCAGTCGGGTTGGATCCCTGGTACTTCGCCAGGTTGATGACTCCACCCTCGGGCACGATCTGAGCGTTGCCGTTCGAGTCGATCTTGACGCGGCTCGTCAACTGCATGATCTGGCTGGACGAGAGAACCGGAGCGGCCACGGGTGCGGCAGTGTTTCCAATGCTGTGCTGCTCGCGGAAACCCTTGGGGTCAGCTTTGCGATGCAGAAGAAACGCGGGACGCACGGACGCCGGAAGCTTGGACGCAGCGATCGCCTGGTCCACGTCGGTCTCGGCCTGAGTCTCTTCTTGCTTGACCTTCTCGATGCGCAGGCCTTCCAGCTCCGGCATCACTTCCTTCAGCTTGGCACTGGCCTCCATCACCTGCGCGACCTTGGCCACCGCCTGGTCGGGGTCGTCGATACCAAGTGCCGTGAACAGGTTCAGCAGCTTGGCCTTAGCACTGGCGGTTTCCTTCGCGGCACCGAGCAGAATGGGCGTGGTGTCACGCTCCAATCCCAAGGTCTCTTGAAGACCCGTGCGAAGCTGCACGAGTTCCTTGGTGGCTGCGGTGATGGCGTCTTCGGATTCGCGCACACCCAACATGGTCGAGAGGGTCAGCAGTAGCGTGGCACTCATGGTCGTTTTCCCTTTGGTGGTTGAAGCTGAGACAACTGGCACGGGCGGCACCGTGCCGCTGTCAGTGGTTGGTTCGGGCGTTGCTGTTCCCGCCGACGCCATCTCCTGTTGGATGAGCACCTGCACGGACTTCCCCGCCTCCTCCAAGACCTGTGCGTCCGGCGTCAGCGTGGGTAGATTGAGAATGGTGCGAAGCGATCCGACGATATAGTCGGGGTCGGTGCCAAGCGGAGCCGTGCCGGTCTTGAACCAACTGGCCACGATCATGAGCTGGTTCATCACACCGTCGATGCCGGCAGTCTCGGGCAACCCGAACAACTCCCGCATGCAGTGAATCGCATCCTCGATCGAGGATGCCGCTTCGTAGAACGTGCGCCGATACGCCTTCACATCAGGTGCCTGACCCGGCTTCGGATTCTGCTTTGTCGCCACAAGAGACTCCATCCCCTCAACGAAGGGCGTGTTTGTCAGCGCAATGGAAGTCACCATCGCACCGATGTTCTGGCCAGACTGAGGGTCCACAGCATTGAGAGCAACTGCAACCGATGCCCACTTGTATTGGCCCATTCGGACATAGGTGCGAGCAGGCTCCAAGAACTGCGTCAACGCCCAAAGTTCAGCGTGACCATCGACGGCGTTGTCGCGGACCTGAAGGTCCAGCGTCCAAGCCTGCGCCGGGGCTCCGCTGATAGGGAGAACTCCTGAAGTCGGGTCTTGTTCCGAGGCGTGGTTGAAGTCCCAAGGGATGACGTGGCCGACCGGGAGACCTGATGCATCCAGCGCGTAGGACGGATGAGTCCTGACGTTCTCGACCATCGCCGTCAGATCCTTACGAGTGAATGAGAACGGCTTGAGACCGCCCATGTACCCGGGGAAATATCCCTCGCGCGTGACTTGAACCCACTTGGGTGAATCGTCGGTGGCTGAATCTCCGGCGAATGCTGCTGTCAGCTCGACCCTCACATGGGCGCAGCGTTCGGCTCGATGTGAATGGAGCCGAGGCTGTTGTCGCAGTCGCAAAGTTCTTGCCATTTCGCGGTATCCCAACACTAAAAAAACGAGAGCGCAAGTCGAGGATGGTCGTAGACCCCGTTATCCGAGCGACATTGCCCCTCGTCCGGACGTGAAACCTGTATCAGGGATGCCTTCGATCGTCGAACTGCTGCTCACCGAGTCCAAGTATTTCTTGGTACGGGGGATGACGCGACAACGGCAGTTCCAGCCAAATGGAGGATAGGCAGTTTTCCAAAATGGGTCGTTGGCCAGCAGCCTGACTCCGTGAGTCGCGAGGTGCGTGTCGCGAGTTCGCGTGTCTTTCACACCGCGAATCTCCCATACCGGGAAGGTACTTACGACTGACGGGCTGGACTGATGCACGTATCTCCCGGTGTTGTACGTGTTCATCGTGTTGGTCCGATAGACCGTCTCGATGTGCGAAGCGTTGAGTGCTCGCTGCCCGGTCTTCAGGTCTCCGAGGTTCGAGACGAACCCGGCATCTTGCAACCTCGGAAGGATCCGCTGCTTGTACCTCCGCAGATCTTCACCCGCCTTGATCGACGCGAACAGATCTGCCCGGAGAACCTCAAGCATCTGATCTCCGACCACCCCTGCCACTGTGAATGCGCTCTGCTTTACAGCCGCCGTCGCCCGCTCAAAACTCGCCTTGTCGAGCAACTTGAGTTCCTTGAACGTCGTGAGCGCATCCTTGAACGGCGACTTAGAGAACGGTGTCGACGCCAAGACGATCTTACTCAAGCTCACTCGAGTGAGGCCAACCTTGGCGAGCGACTCGCCAAGCTCGGTGGCACCGTCAGTCGACTTCTCAACCGCCGCCAAGTCAGGCGCGTCGGCAAGGTCCGCGATCTCCGACACGCTATCCAGCACGCCGAGCATCAGGCAATGCACCTTGCTGCGTTCCAGTGTGCGACCGAACTTCGAGATCTGGAGGTTAGCCCGCGCTCGGACCATGGCGTTGTAGGCACCGAAGACCGTGGTCTGATCACCCACCGCAGACTCGAACGCCGTCGCCCACTCACGAGTCTGAACGAGCAACTCCCGCACAGCCTTGTTGGTGAGATCGTCAGGTGAACCGTTGACCGTAACAGGAGACGCTTCCAGCTTGATCGACCGCACCTCGTCCAGCTCTCGCATTACTCGGCGGGAAGTCGCAACGAACATCGGAGCGAGGGAGTGCGCTGCGAGTTGATCCATGGACTCGATGAACGCCGAAGGTACGAGCCCCTGCGCAAGGTCCGCGGCGAACTCAGCCGGGGTCATACTCGTCGCCTCCGTGAATCCATCCGGCGCACTCGGATCAACCATCTGCAGCCGATGAACGTGCGGCCCGCCCACGTCAGTCGTCGCCACCTGAAGCGAGTGAACGTGTGGGCTCCCTTCGACTGAGACCACTGCCGCCGCGCCCGAGGGTAGGATGATGGAATGCTGATGCTTGCCGTCTTGCAAGGTGGCTTCAGCCGATGACGATGCCAGCGAATGCATGTGATCGCCGTCGAGCAGAGTGCTGACGTACTGCCCGCCGATCTTGTAGACGTGCATGTGACGACCATCAAGCTCAGTCTCTTCTCGTTCCCGGCTGACGATGTGCAGGTGCATTCCACCGTCGCCGAACGGTCGATCGCCTTCCTCAACTTCATCGTTGATGTCGAAGTCGAGCGCCACACTGCGGGTCGCCGCAATGCCCGCCACAACGTCGGCAATCCCAGGATCGATGCCAGGCAAGGCTGAGACCGATGCGGGCCCCACGGGGCGAGCTGGGCCTGTTCCTAGCGGCTCGGTCGCCACATAGAGCGAGCCGATGAGCTTGCCGAACTCCTCAACCGTCATGAGACCGCGATCGTCGGGTGACCCGTCCGGCAACGTGAGCGGGCCGAGACCTCGCGACGCGCGATCCTCGTTGACCGTGATCGTCTTGGCCGAGTCGACGACACCGACCTGAGCCGAAGAAGTGTCAGTCTTGGAAACCTCAAGCGGTACGACCGGAGTGAATGGAAGCTGCTGGCCGAGGTCCGGCGTGATGCCGGCAGGATAGATGAACACCGGTCGCACCGCTGGCGCAACAGGACTATTGGCAGGAGTCGGCGGCTGCTCGTTGCGGATCACGATGTCAGTCGGGTCAGGCATACTGAACCCGCTGATCTCGTAAGCCTCAGATCGCTGGATCGACAATCCAGCATCGAGCGCTGCAGTCAACCTCCCAAGCTCCGCCTTACGGTCAGCCGGCAAGTCCGCACGGAATCGGAAGGTGGGAGCATGCGTGACCTCCGCCTCCCCGAAGTTCAGGGCGATGATGCGATCCGTCAGCATCGTCTCGAAAAGTTCACCCATCATCCCGGCGTCGCGCATGAGCACGCCGAGCTGCTCATCTTGCATCACGTTGGCCTGAGAGTTGTTGAGCCCGCTTGCCACACCGTCAGTGGTGCCAGTCTGGCCGAGGACAAGCTTGCTGTTCTGAGCGTCGGATTCCTTGATCACGTCACCATGCACATCACCCGCACTCTTCACGGGGGACACCACGTCGAGCTTCACACCACGAGGCATTCGAGCCGTGTGCGAAGAACCAAGGGAGTCGACGAGCTTGTCAGCAGCAGCAAGCTCGTCTGCACCCGCTTGAGATTCAGCATCCACAGTGACGATGCGCCAGGGCTTCCCATACAGCTCAGTCAGGATCATGCGCTCGCGAGCCGCGAACCGCTTGAAGAAGCTCCAATACATGCACCGGATGCCAAGTCCCTCTCGCTCCGGATACTCGTTGAACAGCTGCGGCGTCCACCAGATGAACTTGTCTGGCATGTCCATCGGCGTCAGCCCCTCCGATGAGAAGCTCCCGCGTGCTGTCGAGTTCTCAGGCTGTATGCGAATCTCGCGGCTCGGACCAAACGTCAGCCGGCGCGGGTGAATCCACTCGAGGTCGAGCAACGCAAGCACGGGTGAACCAAACCTCGGGTGCGATGGTCCGACTCCCGGGGCAATCTGGATCCACATCTTCTCAAGACATGCCCGTCCATTGAACAGCGCCCACGCGAGCTGCGAGATGTTGGTGCGAAACGACTTCAGGTTGCGAAGCTGGACGCGCGCAACTTCTGCGTAGAACATCGCCTTTTCACGGTCAATGCCAACTCCGCTCGCCGGCTGGACCTCGTAAGGTAATGCCGCGATCGAACCGAACCGCTTGTTGAGAATGGACCCGAGGTGAGGGTCAGTGTCGACAGTCTCAGCCAGGATGTCAGTGATCTCGGACATCGACCCTTGGTGGGCAAGTCTCAGCGCAACCTCGATGCGATCCATCGAGAGTGCTCGCCCGAACCTCCGGCGAGTCTCAGCACCCGCGTCGATCGTCGTCCCAAAGAGATTCGCTTGCAGAGTGGCGGGAGGCGTCTGCTTGTGATTCTCGTTCGGATATGCCCGAAGATTGATCGTCGCGACATTGTGCGAACGAGGCTTGAGTGTGCGCATGTGGCGCAGGCTATCACCTGGAAAGGGTCAACGCATAGACCACCGCAAGAACCGTGGTCACCGCGAAGAACGCCGTCAGCCAGGAATGTCGGGCAGGAAGCAAGTCGCGAATCGATAACGTGTAGTTCAATCGGTTGATGATCTTGGTCCCGATCGCCGCCTGCTCACGCGACTTGTCGGCAAGCTGGCTGGCCATCAACACCAGCCCGACAGATAGGTTCGGGAGGTCTCGCACCGATACCCTCAACGCACTCTCAGGCGGGAGAACTTCCAACATCGCCGCGCTCATCATCGAGAGCTGATGGCGGAAGTGACGATCAAGCTTCTCTGCGTGGGCCGAACAGTCCCGCAGCGCCGTTGCCGTTCCGTAGTGAACTCCAGCCTGATAGCTCGTGAAGTTGTCACCCGTCAGCGTGATGATCTGTTCCTTCATCAGTACCCACTCCTCACCGATTGACGTTCCCAATCTGAAACGTCAGTTGAGACGAATGGCGGATCGTTGTGGGAGTAGCGGCGTGACCGCTCGCGCGCAATCCAACATGCCATCAGGAAGTCGCCAGTGTGCTTGCTCGGTTGATAGAACAACATGTCGTCAATCCACCTCTGCACCTCCACGTCGCAGACACCGTTGAAGTCACACGGAATGATCCACGCACCGTTCTGCAGCTCAGCGAAGATGGACTCAACACCGAAGTCCTGACTGTGTTTGTTCGTTCCCGTCGTGTGCGCCTTGATCACCACGTCCTTGCGACCAGCGATGGCGAACTGTCTGATGAAGTCCTGCGCGCTGTTCGTCTCAACCGCTAGCACGCAGTGGTAGTTGTCGTGGACCATGCCGATACGCTGCACAATCTCGGGACCTGACCATCTGCCACTCATCACATTCAAGATGCGACGACGACCGTCAGGTAGCAGCTCGAAAATAAAGAACACGGTAAGGTCGCTCTTGCCTCCCGTACCAATGCCAAGGTCGATGCCGCAGAACGTCGGGTTGTTTCCGAGGTAGACGCTGACAAGGCGTTCCCCCATCCCCGCGTGCTTACCCTTCTCGACCCAATCCCGCTGGCAACGCTGAGTCTCAACGTCGAACGGCTCGCACATGTACAGCCGGGCAAACTGGTGCGGCAACGTCGTCTTGCGGACTGCCGCGATGCGAGCCGCTGACATCTTCTCAGGCCAGAGCGGTACGTGCTCGTCGGGGTCAGGGTCGTGCGCACGCAGGCGATAGCACCCTCGCTTGAACTGAGACGGTCGGATCAGAGTCTTGTTCGCTTCGTGCAACCACGCAGCGTCAGCATTCGTGATCGTGATGTTGCCATAGATGTCCATTTGCATCGTCGGCCAACCAACGTCGCGCTCAAGATAGTAAGTAAGGTCATCGCGGTCCCATGGCGTGTTGGTGAACACCGCCCGCGCCGGCGGGTCCACGTCGAGACGCGAAAGGATGCGACCCTCAAGATCGTTCTTGGCCTTGATTCGAGCCGCAGCCGTCGACGTGTTGTCCATGTCCAACGTGTCGTCAGCAATCAACCACGAAATACGAGCGCCGCTGACGCCCGTGTCCAAGCCTGCCGCCACCAACGTCGGGTCGCGAATGCCAGGCGGGCGGTCCACCGTGATCTTCGTCGTCGTCCACGGGTCAGTCGGACGAGAGCTACGGCGCAGATGGTCGAACACGAAGTGCAGAGACTTACTCAGCGCAGGCTCGGTGACGTAGTTGCTCACCATCGAGACGACCTTGCTCGCAAGATCCTGAGTCTTGCTGAGCACAAGACCTCGGGTCGTCACGTCGTTGCCCATGAAGAACAACGTCGCGGCCGCCATCGAGAAAGTCTTGGCCGTACCGATAGGCTGGCGAAAGACACAACGGTCGTGGAACGCCAGAAAGCTGAACATCAAGAGCTGATGCGCCGCTGCCACAAGAGGCTTCTTCGTCAGCTCGTGCTTCATGACGCTTGAGTAGAACGCCGGAAGCTGGTCGCGGGACTCCTGCCGCAGTCGCAACATCGCGCGTATCGCCAGCTGTGTCTCATTCACCGAACTCGATGACGCCGCAGCCCGCTCCTCGTCTGCACGCAAGTCCAGTTTCAACACTCGGTGTCGTGCAGTCTTCGGCTTTACAACCACTGCCTTTGATTTGAGTCGTCGCGTCATTGAGCCACAAAGTAGCTCAACACCCTTTCGCTGCATACCGTCGCAATGCTTTACTGAGTGTCGGCAGATTACAGGGGGAATCTCAAATGCTGGCTTCAACCGCAGTCCTTTCCTGCTTGGACCATTTAGAGGTCCAAGCAAACAAGAAGCTGAACGGCGGAAGCCTACGAGTCCCTCCACCCAAACCTCCGATATCGAGTACGCTCCCCCCGCTCATTCAAGAGCCACTCGCAAGGACTCCACTCATGACGACCATCGCTTGGCAACCCGGCCGCCCCCCATACGCCAGCAGCTCCATCTCCGCAGCCGCCCCACGCCTCGGTGACTTCGGCGCAATCCTCGATGACCCCGAAGCCAGCGAAGCCGACATCGCCCTGTCCTTCCGCCACTACATCAACAACGAGTTCGCCGCGACCGACGAAGGCCGACTTGCCATCGACAACCTCCAACACAGCGAAGTCGACAACCTCGTCACCTTCACCAAATACTCCGAAGCCGGCAAGCAATCCTTCACCCTCGACTTCAGCGAAACAAAGCCTGTCGCAGTCTCAAGTCCAGCAAGCGAACCTGCAGCCGACACGCAGATGCAGCCTGAGCCTGTCATCGAATCCTACGCCACCGACGCCGATGACTCCGGCCCAACTCCTGCCTGAAAATATTTCAGGCTCGGGTCGTCCGCTCCGCTGACCTCAGATTGTTTCGGCCCCCTCGCTTTTTGCCCCCTCCCCCGTTGGCGTATCCGGGCACTTCGCGCTCGTCAGCAGAGTCGACGCATGGGGGGTTCATAGGCTTGGGCCTCTTTTTCCCTAGCACCTCACTCAGTAACAAGGGTTGCCGCCGTTCGAGCCACCGACGCGCCTTGCGGTGTTTTGCCCCTACCACGGATGAAAACCCGCGGGCGCGCCCCCTGCCGTGAAGGCCTCCGCGGTCACCATGAAGGCCCCTCCCTGGCGGGCCCGCACGGCGGCAGACCGAATGGCCATGCCCGTGGTCGCCCGCCACCTTGGACCTCGTGGAGCCTCGGCCTCAATGACTCACCCGAGAAACGGGTGTGAGCGAACGCTTGTCGGAGTAACCCGCGGGTTACTCGTTGATGACGCCGTGTGACCGCCGAGGGTGCGAGACCTCGTGCCACTCAGGTCGAGGGTCGGAGGGGTGGAGCACGGTCGGAACGACAAGACCTCGTTGTCATTCACTTCGACAGCTCGCAGGGAACTTCCACGACGAGGCGGATCGTCAACGACTGGAAAGGCTGGATCGTCAACGACTAGAAAGGCTCCGCCGAGTGAAGCGAGCGTGAGGTCGGA
>Ga0315275_10002318_pt1 | contig 17090 bp, 27 predicted proteins | sample YL17G03_0_MG_FD_205557 | JGI IMG/M metagenome (GOLD analysis project Ga0315275, IMG submission 205557) | Sediment microbial communities from Yellowstone Lake, YNP, Wyoming, USA - YL17G03_0 | ecosystem: Environmental > Aquatic > Freshwater > Lake > Sediment | place: USA: Wyoming | collected... | reverse complement strand
CTTTTACTTCTTTGAAATCAAATATAGATATTCCAGTACATAAATCTGACAGTGTGCGCGGTCATGCCTTTATTTTCACATTAAGGATTCCAAAATTGCAGAGTTGGCCTAACCGGAGACGATTTCTGGAAATGAAAAAAATCGCATATCATCCAGTCGGGTATCATTGGGAGGGAGAATGTTTCGAGTTAGATGGCTTCAAAGTATGGCTCACACCCAAGAGCATCGTGGTTTATTTCCCCGATTACAAGAGCTTTTTCGCACCCCTAGCCAAAGATACCAAGCAGTACGCAATCTACGAATTTAAGAGGGTTATTGTGCTTCTAGAGTCAATCCTTGGAGTCTCACTAACAGTTAACGGTGGCTATACATTCAAAGTTTCAAGGCAACATTACAGCCTTATTAAAAATGCTTTGGCAAAGCAATATGACCGAGATGGCAAGCGTCTTAACGTTTATTATAATGGAAGTTTATGGTTCACCATTGATAACTCATTTAATCTGCACGAAGCCGAGACACTTCACCCTGAGACTGCCTTGATAGACAACGAGAAGGTACAAAATTGGTTTAATGGTCTCAAGCTATGTCCACTCACTCCGCAAGAGATCATGGACATGATAGTTGCTACCGTACAAACTGTTGATAAGATGCAAGGAGTTGTTACCGGTTCCTTGGCCGGCTATAATGAGCAAGTCAGAAAGCATCTAGAGATAATGGCCCACATTGACCAATCACTGAGCGCTATAGTTGCCATCAAGCAAAGAACTAAGACAATCTACCAGCAAAGCTTGAAAAGTTGGGATTAGCAGAAAGATTTATATGCTCTAGGCGCCAGTTCGATTTTATATCGGAATTAATTGCCTGTTGATCATAAAATAACATACTCCCATACCCTAAAGGGTAGGGTATCTCACGAAACTACGAGATTAGAACCGAAAGATATATATAGTAGTTGGTGTTACTAATAGTAACATGGTAAAACAATGCGAACACAACTGGAAAAAGATATTTGGGATTTATGGATGTAACCAATTAGTTTTTCACTACTCATAATTAATGCTAAACCCAATATACGAAAAAACACCTTAAAGGATTCCCAAGTGTGAAGATAGAAAAGGGATGTAAACGATGTTCCAATAAGGTCTTCACGTAAAATACTGGGTTTAGCTAATCCATTCAGTTCAATTAAAACTTTGAGAGGGATTTAACGATGAATAAAAAACAATTAAAGGAGTTTTTTGTAACCAGTAATGGATTTACAAAAGAAAGTGGATTTGCCATTAATACCCAAGAAATGAATCCAGAAGATTTTGAAGAAATATTTTTTCCTGGCAAAACATTAAATAAAGCTATTGAAGATTTTTGCCGTAAAGCAGTATGGTATGCTTATCGACCATCAGATGGGGTACAGATATTTGAAGAATTAGATGATGCTGTTGAATATGTGGAAGAAAATGGTATTACTTTTGATGATTTTATTAAAGCCCATAAATCCCTTTCAACTTTTCAAAAGAAAAGCGACATAATAGCGGATAAACAAAATCCGCAAGACACAAAAAGGGGAAAACAATTTTTAAAATCATTAGGTTATGGTAAGAGTATATATGAACATAACATACTCCCATACCCTAAAGGGTAGGGTATCTCACGAAACTACGAGATTAGAACCGAAAGATATATATAGTAGTTGGTGTTACTAATAGTAACATGGTAAAACAATGCGAACACAACTGGAAAAAGATATATTACAGAAAGGTAATAGAAGGCAAGGAATCGCAAGACTGGGTAACTATCCCAAACAAGTTCGTATGTGATAAATGCCTAAAGATTATATAGACAATGGTGCTGATTGTTCATACACAAAAGAGTTTTTCGAGAAGGGTGTTTAAAGATGGTAAACCACCACGGGACACTTTGGGTTGTAAAAACGGATATGCCTGCAATCGCTTCACATTCGGAGAATATTGGAGAAAGAAAGGTAATCATAGAAAAGGGAGAAATACTTGAATGGCGTTACGAATCGGATAATCACTTTAGAACTATAGACGATAAATGGTTTTGGGTTCGTGATGATGTTTGGAACGAACATTGTTTGAAGATTGCTAATATTCAAGAGAGTGTATGTTGGAATAATATAGCAAAGACAGAAGAGATATGGCGACTAAGATTGTTCACTTGGATAGAAAACGGCAGAGAAGTTTACGAGAGCATCAAAGAATCCCGTATAGTCTTAGAACACGACGAGGTGACTGGCAATTCCCCCCAAGCCTAAAGGCGTGGGGTATCCTTGCCACTTTTATATAAACGTCCCTTTTCTTCCGTATCCTTAGTCTCGGCTAGGGAAATATACCCCCCCTTTATCTAAGCTTCCGGTTCTTTGCTCTTTCCTCAAGCCGCCAGGGTACATCCTTTTCATAGAATAAGCTTTTTCCAATACGCTTAATCGGTTGAATCTTGAGCTTGGCAATCTGTTGGTAGCACCAAGTCCTAGAGCGCATTATCTGATTTTGGATTTCATCAATGGTCAGAAGGCCCTCCATCTTCACTTGCTGTAAGTCCAGGATCTCTAGCTTTCCCTTTCTGCTAATGCTATCCAAAGCTTTGCTCCGCTCCGGTTCCAGATCTAGAAAATGGCCGTAGAAGTTTGGCGTTACCTTGTCATAGCATATATACCGATTTCCCTTAGACAGCTTGTCAAAGTGGTATCTGATCCAATTCATTTGAGTGAGCGAGTATCCACTAAAGTTTCCTTTGGTGTTTGAGCGCCCCTTGAGATGCAGCAATAATCGAGGTATGTTATTGTCAAAGAGAGCGCTATCAAGCATATTCATGTTTGGCAAGGTTATGCCAACCAGTATCTTAAGCCCTCTGAATGTCTCAAACAGCCTGTTGACCATTGAGTTAATCCGGCTCAAGGCCCCACGCTTTGAAAAGTCTCCGGCTTCATCATAACCGCAGCTTGGTAGCCCTTGCTCAAAGCATTGCTTAAGATGCTTGTTGAACTGCGCAGCGCCCATAGATAGTTGAGGATGCTTCTTGTCTTGCAAGCTAATGACCGGAAGGCCATGCTTCTTATTAACGTAATCCATACATTCTGTTAATAAAGTTGTCTTACCTTCTCCAACCCCACCATCAATGATAATAATGCTCGCTTTGTTGTTCTCAACCCTTTGCATTAATGCGTCAAGGTTAGCTCCTAGTATCTCAGAGAACGGAAGGCCGTAAGAATAGAGGTAGGATTTCATAACCCATGCGATACGTTGTCTGCTTCTGCGTTTGTGGTATCGTAATACAAACGGTTGTCTAGCTTTGTAAGCTTGAGCTTGTCAACCAATTCATTAAACCGTGAGATTATTCTAAGGGCCCTCTCTTTGCTATAGTTAGCTTTGAACAACTCAAGCTCCACATCATCATACTCCTTGGGCGGCATCACCCGTTTAAAGTACGCTTGCTGTTCAAAGAACCATGTGCAAACCCTAGCTCTAAACATACTTAGGTCAGGCTCAGTGCCATCTCCTTCTTGCTTGTTTACAAACTCCAGGGCCTCAAACACATTGTTCCTAGCCTGCAACACAAGCACCCTCACTATATCAATAGCCGGTGTGCCAACCGTTACATCATTGTTGAAATCCACCACGTTTCTTCTCCCTCTTTTTGCTCTAGGCCCAACTTGCCGGTATGTAAAGTGTTATTATGCATCTGTCCATTATCTAGTTTCCTAAATAATTTTCCAAACCTTGCCTTTGTAACCGTTCTTTCGCAATGCTATATATGCCATCATGTAATAAAAAGCCGGACTCCAAAAAAAATAACTGCAAAGCACAAGGGCACCAGGCAATAGCCACCATGAGAAGCCACGAAAAAACATTACGCCAGTAATGCAAACTACCCCAATAACAAAGAATGGGAAGTAACGGTAAACCGGCTGTATCTCAAACAGGTAAATGCAAGCCACTTCTTTTATGCTGCCTTCAAACGGATTCTTAACTATATCTTTCTCAGAGAAACGCTTGTTAGTTTTCTCAATCCATTTGAGCGCTTCCTCTGTTTGCTCAAGACCCAAGTGCATCCTCATGCAGCCTTAACCCCACCGCTCAACAAACTCCCCACAATCCCTCGCATCTCAACCACGACTTTGTAAACTCTGTAATTAAATATGATTCCTCCAACGCAGATGATAATCACAATGATAAGCATAACCAGTAGAATTTTCTCTTTATTGTCAAGTATCGCCGGCTTGTAGAGCGCCCTCACATAAAGATCGCTATACTTCTCCGCATCATAACCAGTTGCCATCGAATAATTAGGCATCAATATACAATTCTTTTCTTCGTCAATATCAACACAGTTTATATTCCAAGCTCGGTAAACCGCTTTTCTACTGTCCTCAGAAATAGGTATGAGCTTGTGTCCAGTCTTAACTTTAAAGTCAAGCATCCCATCCACTATTTCCCCAACTCTAAAGCTATCCCTCATTACCCCTTTCTGGCGTACAAGTATCAGTTTACCAAAGCTTTTCTTAACTCTAAGAAATGGGCCTAGGAATCCCTTAAGCAAAAACCCCAGGATTACAAAGGCAATAAGAAGAACGGTGATGTAGGCTACTGTTTGGCTAATGATCGCTAGTTGGAATTCATTCATCTTAAAATCCCCCTAGCTATCTTTTTAAGGAGAGTGTCCTTCTTTGACACAAGCATAGTCTTTACTTGCTCTGTACAATTTTCGCACAGATCCGCATGTATCTTCTCAGCCGTGGCTCCGGATTGGTGCATAATGTATAAGATTGCTTTTTTTGTTCCTACTTCCTTACTTCCGCAACGGTCACAGATTAACATTTTCTCCTCCTAAATCTTCTAAGAAGATTTCTTCTATGAAAACAGCACATCATCAGCCCACCAGATAGTCTATAAAATCTTCTAATATAATTAATATTAACACGATAATATAAAACAGAGCCGCCGCCAATGCTATAGCAAATGGCAACAACAGTAAAAATATAAAGAGATTCATATACCCCCCTCCTTTTTCTTTCCAACTCCAAACAGGTTTTTCTTTGGCGGCTCCATCTCCCTATGAGTACTCTCCTCTGTTATCGTACCTAGTCTCTTTCTGAGGAATCCACCCCTAGACTGGCTCAATTCCAGCCTAGTTGCGGCCCTAGAAAGAGCAATCAAAAAAGGCATAATCATGTTTGCATGAAGCATATCCCCGGCAAGGTCTATGTAATACCTTACATATTCAAGCTCGCCGTCCCATTGAGTTAGATTGGCAAGCCTCATATCTCTGGTGTAATAGCCTAGGACTCCCCACAAGCTTTCCGTAATTATAGTCTTCTTTCCATCAACATCAATACACTCTACATTCTGGCTTAATTTGTCCTTAAGGTCTGAACTAACCTCGTTATTACCCCACACCGAGTTGACGGTAAGCATAGCAAAGTCTAGCTCAGACTTTGGAACTGTTCTCTTGTCCTCCTTCTTAGGCTCTGTTGTTGGTGTTGTTTCAGTCATAATAAAAACCGCCCGAGGATGGACTCCAATGGGCGGTACATACACAAATGGGGGTATCCCCGTTGTGGATTATGAAACTCGATTCCCACATGAATCCAGTTTACCAGGATACTTGCAAGCTCCGTTTTTCATGTGCTTGCATTCAGCATTTTTACATGAGCCATTATCTGCTTTCTTTCCAAACACCCATTTCTTTTCCGGCTTTTGCTCGAATGCCGATGGAAGTTTAGGAGGTTCTGGCGCTCTATCATTGCTAATAAATATATCCTCAAGTGCCTTAAGTCTGGTTTCGATTGCTGCCAAATCCTCATGTGTAGGTATGCCTATCATAATTCTTCCCTCCTGAATACGATTTTGTTACAATCACTAAGATTCTCCAACGTTATTGAGCTTGTTCTAGGATTCAGTAAGCAATGGAACAACACAACTCCGCCCCTATGCTTGAGCTTCAACAGATGTATGCACCTATCACAAAACATCTATTCCACCTCAATTCTATAATCTATCCCTTGCACACAATCATTTTCCATCATGCTATCAATCACGGTCATAGTCACGTGGGCAGGTTGCATCAACGGGCCTATCCCACCGCCAAAAGTCATATTCAAAGTATCCCCATCCATGCTCACATGGATTCCTAATAGTCGCATTATTGGCTTACCGGCTCTCTCAGCATAATAATGTTTGAGCGCTCTTTTGCCTTTCTCAGTTATTGGAATTACCTTTAGATTCTTCATGTTGCAACTCACCCACCTTTTTTCGATTCAATATGAGATACTTCCCAACTCTAATTTCAAAGTCAATCGGCTTACCTCTATTATGCACAAAATGATTCATCACCAAGCAGAACGCAAAGAACAGCCAGCTCAACCAGCCAAGCGAATTATAAAGGAATCCCGAAGGCGGCGGCTTTCCGTAGACGCCAGGTAACAATGTTTTCTGGTTGCACCATTCTTCTAGGCAGTTAGCCTTGTACTTCTGAAATTCCGGTACGTTTGTATCCATCAAAGGATTAGAACAGTTGCCAAAATCAGAACATTTAACATAGATGTGCTGCTTAAAATCAAAGCCATTCTGATGCCAGAAGAAAACAACCACGCCAAGAACTATCAGGATCATGGGAAAGAAAATAAGCTTATCAAACCGGTATCCGCTTTCTGTTGTGTTAAATCTTTTCATGCCGCTTTCTCAAGCTTACGAGTCTCAATCAGATTCTTGAGGCCCCATCGTATTTTTAGTAGCATCTCCAAAGCATCTGCGGTCATCTGAGAACGTGAATAAGCCCGATTCTTTTCCTTCTGAGAAACAACATACTGGTCAACTCTGCTTAACAGGTTCTTTGGCAGATAGACCATCACTGAGATTCCCCCTTTCATACAAACTAGGTTATACCGCCAGTATATATATTTTGCTGTAAAGCATTATAAAGTTTATATACTAGATGTTCCGTAAGTTATGTTCAAGGGGCAAAAACTAATGTTTCCAAGATTCGAAATGGGGGTGATTTCTAATGGCTAATTTCATAATGGGGATAATCTCCCTATCAATCAGCGTGGTTGTCTTGGCAAGTGTCTTTATCTCAACAATAAAGAACACAAACACGACCGGATGGTCAACCTCTGAGACAACCATGTGGGGACTGCTTACTTTGATTTCCATTGTAGGTATCCTCTATGGCGTTATGTCAGTTTTCGGCATAGCATGAGGCGAGTACCCGAAAGGGTACTTTTTTCCTTTTTCAAAGGCGGTGATAACAAATGGCAAATCTGATAACCGGAATAATCTCACTCTCCGTAAGCGCCGTTTTGATGGCGTCATTGTTCTTGTTTACAGTCCACAACACTTCGACAGACTACTATAGCAAGAACGGTACAGCTATTATGTCAAGCTCGGGAACCGCTTGGACTGGAACTGAGATAACCATGTGGGGCCTTCTAGGACTTGTTGCTGTAGTAGGTCTACTCTATGGAGTAAGTCAGGTATTCGGGATAATGTGAAATGATATTAATCTTATATGTCACTTTGTTGGCATTGAGTTTAGTATTGGTCGTTATCGGTCTGACACGCTCACACGAGAGCGCTCAAGCGCTTCTCGGCTTTTTCTTTATTTTCTTGTTATCATTCTACATCATAAACGGGAAGGTAGAGTACAGCAATGGAGCCAACACAACAACAGAGTACCACTACTCTCCTACAACTGAACTCAACAACACGGTTGAGATTACCAGGACAAACTATACTACGTATTCAGATTCTTACACTCACTACATTGGTGTCTATCTAGCTCTTGCTGCTGCGGTCGGCTTTGCCGGAGTTTTGTTCGGATTAAGGAGGAGTAACCCAAATGAATAAGGAACGGATTTTCAATGTGCGGATCATGGATGACATTGACCAGTGTGACCTATTCAAGGGCAAAAGAATATCCTTGGATAACCTCGAAGGGTTTGTTAAGGCACTGCGGAGGAAGTACAACTAATGTACATAGGCGCAAGAGACCAAATGAACCGGGAATACAGAGCTGCGCAAGAGGTTAGAGAGTATGAGCAGCGCAACGGTATGACTAGAGACCAGGCAGTCCAGGCAGCCGCCAATGAGTACAAGGTTAACCCTGATGTTGTTGCTCAGAAAGAAGCTCAAGGGGTAAGAAGCGTAGAGCCGCAGAGCTACGGCTATTCACCGGGCAAATCGCAGACTTCTAACGTTGTGCCTTCTGAGCAAGCTAATGTTTACAAAGCTACCATCATGCAGCCGGGCCATTATGAGATGACAGTTAATACAAAAACTTACCCAACTTCTAGCATGGATTGGCAAGGCCCCAAAGCGATTAAGAAACCAGTTGAGGAGAAGCCATTCATCTATGGCAGCGCGAAGTTTGTTGAACTGTTCAAACTAAGAGAGCCAGAGATGCAAAAGATTCTAGAGAAAGAAGCTCAATCCAAAGCTATCCAGGAAGCAAAAGACTACATCTCCCCTGGGGATTTAGTTAGGAAAGTAGCAATAGAACGAGGGCAGATAACCAAACTAAGCCAACTAGAAGCAACCTACCCCGGGCAAATAACTGAGAAGGGCAAGGAAGTAATCGGAATGAAAGAAGGTTCTCCGAAGTCTGAGCAAATCATCATTAACAAATACCGTGATGTCATAACAAAAGGCACAACCCTAGAAAAAGCAAAGGCGATAAGCAAAGCTATCTGGACAAACCCCCAGGAGCTTGACGCTGCAAGAGAGCAGTTGAGAGTTGAGGCATTCAAGCAAGGCCCACGATCGCAAGAATACTTTATGGAGTTGCTACATACGCCTATCTATGCCAGAGAAACCTTACCAGCATCAATCGGAGCCGGCGCATTATGGACAGGTGGCGCAGCAGCAGCCACGGCTTTAGTTGGCCCTGAGATAGTTGCCGGAGCAGGGATAGGCATGGGATTATGGTATCTAGGCAGCAAGGCGCTTCAAGGTGTCAGCCAGCTTAAAGAAACTCATTTCCCTTTGCTTCAAGCTACTGAGGAAGTTGCTGTAGATGTTGGAGGGTTTCAGGTTGGTCAATCTGCTGTTCAAGGAGCTATGGCAATCCCATCTAAAGTTAATGAGTATATCATCTCAAGAAAAACAAAAGGCTTACCATTGCTTGAAGCCAAACAATCAATCACCACAGAGAAATATCCAGGGATAGAATTTCAAGTTAAGGACTTAGAAGGTTACAGTGCAAAAGCAAAGGCTAAGTTAGGAGATGGCCAGCTACAATTTTATGTAAAGTATGAACCAAAATTCTCCAAGCCCTATTATACCGTGGATTTAGAGCAGGCAGATTTTATCAATGTTGATGGTTCTTATGAAAGGGCAGGTACAATACTTCCTAAACCAAAAGAAACTGGCTTAACTAACCCAACAACTCTCAAAGATACGCCCGGCTTCAATGAACCGCCCTCCTATGTCATATCTGGAAATGTCAGAGGAACATACAGCGGGAACCTAGCCGAGTTATCAAGACCAGGCAAAGTTAAGGGAAGCATTCAGTTAGATATTCCGGGGCAGGTGTCAGAGATTGCTACAGCAAAAGGAATGTATCAAGGTGGGAAATATTCCACAGAAAGAAGTTTGATGGGGAGTAATTCTAAAGTTACTGCTAAAACTAATAGGATTGATTTTGAGTTAGGCGAAGGTTTCAAACCTCAAGCTCAACTAGGTTACCAGCTAAAGCTTGCAACTCCTAAATCTTTTACTGTCACTAAGCCGCTAGAGAGCGGCGGCTATAAAGTACTTAAGATTGATATGGAGAACAAAAAGATTACGGAGCTCTTTAGCGTTGAAAAGGGATCAGCTCCCAAAGCCACGGCTTCAAAGGTCTGGCAACCAAAGCCAACTGAGCCAGGTTCATTGGAGACAAAGGGGGATGGATTAGTTACGATATTAGAACCTCCGAAGATAAGCGTTGTAACAAAAGTTAAACTTCCTCGTTCTCAAACTAAGAAAGTATTTTCTGTCATGGAACCGCCAAAGGTTGAAACACAGCAAAAGAAAAAGCAGACATCAATCAAAGTGTTCCAGGAACACGCAGAGATAAAACCATTGCCGGAAGTTAGGTTAGAAGCTCCGGCATTTGCAACCATTCTTAAGAAGAAAGTAGGCCAAGTGCAAAGTGGCGGAACTGCCCGAGTAAGCGCCTCGGCATCCGCATCTTTGCCAAGCATTGCATCAGGGAGCGCTCAAGACACAATCCAGATTAAGATGCCAGATGTTGCTCAAGCTTCTGAGAGCACCAACGAAAACCGTCAATCTTCCAAGCTTATCAACATATTTGACCGTGCTAATGATGAGAGAAGCAAACCCATCAAACCATTGGAGCAAATCCCTCAAAAAATAAGCCTTGGATTTCCAACTATGATCTCAAAGCCAAAAGCTTTCTTCAAGACTCTTGTAAGAAGGCAAGGCCAGTTTAAATCAATAGGCATCTTCCCAACTGAGAAGGCTGCCGTATTAGCCGGCAAAGAAAGAGTTAGCCACACAGCCGCCGCATCCTTCAAAGTCATGGGCAACCTGAAAGGCATTGCCAGCAAGCTTCTGCAAAGGAAGCAATTCTACTCTAGCAAAAAAGAGCCGGGCGTCTACATTGAGCGCAGAGAGAAGCGCATCAAATCCCCAGGAGAAAAGTTTGAGATAACAAGGCGCGGCATATTGGCATCAGGCATTGCCAGAGAACGATTGAAAAACAAGAGGAGGAGGTTTATACTATGATACCATTTTTATTGCAAGGAAGAAAAAGAGCGATTCAAGACAGGACACAACTCATTGAAAGAAGGCGGCTACTCAACGGCAACGTATCAGAGCTAGAGACTCTCAAGGCTCACCGCAGAGACTTTTTACGTGAGCGAAAGATAAAAGCTTATCAGAAGTACATACCTGAGAACCTTGCGAAGGCAGAGCTAGAAAAGGAAGCAAAGCTAAAGAGGCAGACGCCAAGGATTGTCAGAACTGGCGCAAGGCAACTAACAACCGTCAGTAAAAGCATTCAGCATTTTGGCAAGAGCATACCGATAAAAAAGAAGTACGTCAACCGAAACCGAGGCATGGCAAAAGGAGTGTTCAAGCGAGACGTCTTTACTAATCAAGGGGGTGGAATGTTATAGATGGTCAACGGCCCGTTAGCTATGTTGTGCCTAGTGTTTGTTTTTGTGGTATGTTGGGGAATGTTCTTAGGCAAATATGTTAACACAACTGGCGCTTACTTTGTCCAGGAAACAGGAGCGCAAGGCATGGAAGCCTTTATAATGAGCAACCTTAATCTCTTTATCTTTCTCGGTTTTGTGCTAGGCATCACAGCCTATCTTTACTTTGGAGGGGGTTGATGAAGTCCCTCTCATATCTTATTGCTTTCTTGCTACTGAGTGGACTAGCTTCCGCTCTGATGGCAGTCTTTCAACCAGACTCAGTGAATGGTTCCGATGTTCTGATCAGACAAACCTCTGGCACTACAAACTATTGGGTTAATACTTACTTCCAATGTGGAGGCTCAAATCCATCTTACGATAGAGCTTTAGTTAATTTCAATTTCTCATGCAACAGTCTAGGGGCCAGTTTTACAATTCAAGAGGTTAAGCTTCAGCTATACCAATACAATGCGGCGGATGGGGTTATCCAGGCAGTCAATCCACTCCTTGTAGCCTATGACCCAACAACCGTGACGTGGAATATTTTTAATAATCAATACAACACCACCTACAATATCATGGCCGCAGTTGGCAGTCAGTCAGTTGACCATCCATTTAACATCACCATTAATTCCACATGGTTCCAGACAGAATGTCAGAAGCCAGCAAGTACAAGGCGTGGATTTATGATAACAGATGGTGGGACCGGCAACGCATACCGTTCAAGCAGATATGCTACAGCAGGTGAGCGCCCAGCGTTGTTTGTAACTTACACCCCCGGTTCACCAATCCTAGCGCCAGACTCTCCCACATTTACTTACCCTAGTGCCGACAACTGGCATAACAATACTAACATCACAATCATATTATCTCACCCCGGGGCAGACGTTAGGTATTACCTTTTCAAGAATGATGTCATTGTTGTCAATAACGCAACAGGTAGCGGTTCATACTCATGGCTCACCAATACAAATGATGGGAGCTACACGTTTAAAGCTATGGTTCAGAACTCTACAAATGGATTATTCTCAACTAATGCGACAAGGCTATGGACGCTAGATACTGTGATGCCAACAATAGCACTCAGAGCAGATAACTTTTTCAGTCTTACTAATACCACTAGGGTCAACCAGTACGGCGAAAATCTGACGCTCAATGTTTCGATGGCAGACGAAACAGCGCTCTTTGCCGTACTGGTCAATGTTACAAAGTCTGGTAACATCTACTACAACTATAGCAACTCAACAATCACAGCCGGCAAAACATTCAACCTAACACAACAGCTTAATCAAACTCTTTGGCCAGCCGGAATCTACACCATAGAACTGACCGCCGCAGACAGCCACCATTATCTTGGAGGGTATCAAATTGGAGAGTATGATGTTAGCAAGTTTCTCGATAAGATAACCTTTGACACAACAGAAGGAAATAAAATCGTATTGTCATCGAGCGGAGCATACTCAACAGATTTCATCAAGGCAACAAACAGCTATCAGTTTAATTTCAACTATGTGATGTCGAGCACCACCAGGACTATTGAGATTTCTTCCAAAGATTGTATCCTTACCTATCTTCCAACGAGCATATACAAAACTCACTTTGCTTGTTTCAATCCAACGACAAGAGAAGGTAATTGGATTGATTTTGAAGGAGTCGCAGGGATACACAGCGTAACACAGAAAGATGAACACACGGCAACAATAACAATCACTAGCCTCCCATTATCCAAGACTCTGGAGACTAAGAGCATAGGCGGCCTTAATGTCTTAACTCAATACCATACTTGGTACAAAGGACGATATATCTCCATTTCGCCAGATGCAAAGAGCAAGCAGCAAGATGTCACCTTTTCCTTGACTCTGACAAACGGAACAGCAAAGCCAACAGCCGCAAATCTTATCTACAATCATACTCTACAAGTTGCTCCGGCTTACGCGAGCTCAACAGATAACATCACCTATTCAGTAAACATCACAGCGCCAACGATCACCGTAGATACCAACATTACTTTTTATTGGAATGTGACCATAACAGAAGCCGGAACACCATACAGCATCAACGTGACCGGCCAGCATCTTGTCAGCGTCTTTGACCTTGACAACTGTACTAAATACAATGCTACGGCATTTTATGTCGATACATTTGACCAAAGCAACGGTCTGGCGTTGTACACCAATGTGACTCTCATTCTTGGTAATGCGCATCCATCGGGGACTTCTACCCCCCAAATGTCCTTAACAGCCAGCACCACCAACAATACACACCATAGGTTTTGCAAACCTAGTGACAATACTACGATTGTCGGTGATGTCTCGCTCTTAGGGTATGCCGATGGATATGCAACCAAGAATTACGCTCAGACTAATTTATTGCTCGGGCCAACACTGTCTCTTTATCTTCTTAAGACAAGCTCAACAAGCAACTATATCACCTATGTCGTTACTGACCAGCTAGGCCAGAAGGTCGAGCAGGTTCTATTCAAAGCATATCAGATTCTCAACGGTGACATTACGCTTATCTACCAGGGTTATACAGATGTTGTTGGCCAGGTTCTAGTTTACCAGGACAGCCTTTTTACATATTCCTATAATCTCAGTAAGCAAGGCTACACAACAAAGATTTTCAACTTACAGCCTATCTCAACATCCTATGTAATCCAGGTTTACAGCATCTATTCAATAAATACGACTCAGGACTATGACAAGGTGACAGTGAACTACGCTCCTTATTCTTTTGATGACAATACAGCAAACGTTTTTAATTACAGCATCGGAAGCAACGGCTATCTGTCAAGCTACGGATACACGATCACATATCCAGGGGGCACAAACACTCAGCTAGGCACAAATGCAAACGGGGAGATGTTAAGCACGTTGTTCACTCCGAGCGGAACAGAGGAGGGAGATAGAGTTGAAGTGGATTATTATTACATCCTAAAAAATGGAGTCAGGAAGAATTTTGTTGTTTATATGCCAGTCAACACAAACACCACAAATACATTCGCTCAAATCCGTGGCAACCATTACGGCATGGGAATATTTGAGCGAGTCCTTCTAGTTGTACTAATGTGCATCATAACGTTAGGCATAGCAACGCTCACCGGCCATCCGGTTCCAGGGTTATTACTCTCTCTCTTTATCATGGGGTACACTGTAGCCATCGGCTTTATCAATGTCTGGCTTGTCTTGATTCCAGGACTTGTTGGATTGATTGTTCTAGCTGCGAGGTCAGAAACATGAAATACTCTCACACCCTAAAGGGTGGAGTATCTTAACGAACTATGGAAGCAAACAAAATTTATCAAGGAGATTGTTTGGCTTACTTAGTTGATATTCCAGATAAATTCTTTGATTGTGCAATAATTGACCCTCCTTACGGAACAAAGATAAACAAGATGAACTTTGTTACATCTGGAGCAGTTAAGGTTGGTGGTGCTTATAGAAACGATTATACAGACCATCCTACAGATTGGGATGAGAATGGATTAACAGAACAATATTTTAAGGAGATACAAAGAGTTTCAAAAAACCAGATAATTTTTGGAGCTAATAACTTTTCTAACTTTTTACCTAATAGTAGATGTTGGGTTGTTTGGGATAAAAGAACAGAAAAAAAGTATAACAACGATTTTGCAGATTGTGAATTGATATGGACTTCTTTTGATAAACCTGCAAGAATTATAAGATTTTTATGGAGTGGAATGTTGCAAGGCGATATGAAGAATAAAGAAAAGAGATTACATCCAACACAAAAACCTATTTTTGTTATGAGTGAATTAATAAAGATGTTTACAAAAGAGGGAGATAAAGTTATAGATTGTTTCATGGGAACAGGCTCTACATCAGTTGCTTGTAAACAACTTAAACGAGATTTTGTTGGAATTGAACTTCACGAGAAATATTTTAAAATTGCACAAGAAAGACTACAACAGAATATTTTAAACAAAAGCGAGGAGGTCAAGCAGGAAGCTATGCAATCTCAAGCACGGCATTCCTCCCAAGCCTAAAGACTTGGGTATCCTGCCTACGATAATATGAGTAACTTTACCTACGCATTCGTAATAATGATAATCCTAAACACACTTCTCTTTATCTCAGACCAGGCAATCCATGAGATAGGCCCGGGAACAAATCAGATCTACAACTGTACGGATGGTGTATTTGACAAGCTCACTCAAGGCAAATGTAATAACTTAGCTCAAGCAGACCTAAGTGATGCAACAGCAGCCGGCCTACTTCCAGATGCGGAAACCGGAACAAGCGCTGCAAGCGGCCTTAACGTTTTCACTGACATATTCACAAGCATTGTTAAATGGTTCAAGAACTCACCTTTAGGCATTGGCGCGTCTTATGTTAGCGCATTCCTCATCACACCCTACCGGATGCTAATAAGAATGAACTTACCAGTTGGTTTCAAAGTAGCTGTTGGCGGCGCGTGGTACGCTATAGGATTGATGGTTCTAGTTGGCTATTTCTGGTGGAGGGATTGACATGGCCTTAAACTCTATCTGTGACGGCTTTATGAACTGTAGCCAAAGCGTGGGGAAGGTTGTTCTTGGTTTAACCTCTCAGATGACCGGCGATATTGTTTTGACGCTCTTATTGATTCTCATTTGCATTATTGCCATTGCCTTGATGTTTGGCATACCGCTAGAGTTTACAGCGATCCTTATCGTTCCGTTAATTCTGGCATACATGGCGTACTTCGCAGAGTTTGTAACTTACGGCCTTATCTTGATGGTGTATCTAGCTTTCCTCTTTGGCAAAAACTTCATTTTCCGCTAGTAGTTAGTTTCACCTTTCGAGGCCTTCCACCATGCCATTGTCCAATATTCTTCCTTCTCTGTATGCCGGCCTTAGTCCTCTCTGAAATCTTGCGCCGCTCCTCACCGGCGGCCCATGCCATGATAGCCAGGAGCAAGTCACTCATGGGGTTGTCCTTGCTTGTGTTCATCCACTCCTCAGTTAATGAGCGCACCCCTACCCCTCGCTCCTTTAGCTTCTGAATCCTTCCGACAACTGTAAAGAGTGGCTCCCTAGAAAACCTATCCATCTTCCACACTAGTATATTACTAAAACGTAGCATCATGGCATCTTGTGTCAATTCTCTGAATGCTAGTCGGTTAGGATCAGCGCCGCTCGCTCTATCAACATACTCCTTGTAGATTTCCCACCCATTCCGTTGAGCGTACTCCCTCAACGGCACAAGTTGGTTTTCAGGCTCTTGGTATCTCCTATCTTCCTTATTGCCTTCTTCCAGGCTAACCCTTGCGTACAATGCGACTTTCATCAACTATAACAGATTTCATAACAACTATATAAACATTTCTGTAGTGTAGACAATACAAATTTATATAAATAGGATTACACCCAATTTATAATGAGGTGCATAAAATATGGAAATAACCCTAAGAGATAAAAAGATTATGAAGATGGGTCGAGCTTACGGCGTGACCATCAACAAAGCGTACATTGACAATGGCCAGATAGATGTGACTAGACCTGTTACAGTCACATTCAGCCAAGAAGATAAGCCCGTAGCGGCAGTAAGTTTAGAACCTGTACAAATCGCAGGTTAAATTAATTGATTGCAGTTTGAAGTTAAGGGTGTGTTTATGGACAACTTAGGAACTTCCCTAACAGATTCAATGCCTAATTCTAATACTGCAAAATACATATCAGAGTTACTCGAAGGTAAAAGTTTACCTGACCACTCTGACTTTTACTTGACTGTGCTTAAGAGCATCCAGGAACAATCAAGGCTTCCGGAGCATCAAAAACTTGGCATCACAAAACAAAGACTGCATTGGTATGTAAAAAGACTGATTAACGCCGACATAATTAGAAAGATTGGTTACGGAGTTTGGGAAATAAAAGTCAATTCTAATACTGCAAAATATATATCAGAGTTACTCGAAGGTAAAAGTTTCAAGCCT
>Ga0315275_10002317_pt1 | contig 17093 bp, 14 predicted proteins | sample YL17G03_0_MG_FD_205557 | JGI IMG/M metagenome (GOLD analysis project Ga0315275, IMG submission 205557) | Sediment microbial communities from Yellowstone Lake, YNP, Wyoming, USA - YL17G03_0 | ecosystem: Environmental > Aquatic > Freshwater > Lake > Sediment | place: USA: Wyoming | collected... | reverse complement strand
GCGCGCCGAGGCCGTAATCCCGGCCTCCGCAGCCACCTTTCCCGCCAACCGTCCCCCGCGCCGAGCTGCGGCATAGCACTTATGAAATATGCGGGCTAAACCCGCCTGCGGCGGGCCAAGGCCCGTGAACGGGCCTGCAACAAACCTGGCCGAACTGGAGATAACTCAGTCAGAAGTGTGCTTGCTTGCGACAGCCCCGCCTGTCATAATGCCGATATGTACTTTGAGGTTATCGGCCGCATCGAGGGCATCCGGATTATCGCCGTGGGCGGCCGCATTCGGGATGTCATGCGGCTCCAGCGCCAGTTCGGCCCGGGACGATGGAGAAAACTCAAAGGCATCGCCCGCCTCCGCTTGGCGAACGGACGGATACGAAAAGCCGAGGTGCATTGGTACGAGGCCGCCGGCCTCGGCCGCAAGAAAATGAAGATCAAACGATTCCTGAGCGAACCATGAAAACCGAAACCAGAAAAAAGATGAAATTCGCGATGTGCGTCCGGAACGAGGACTGCGACGACCTGGAACTGCGGAAGGTGTACACCGTCTTGTCCGACCCGCGCGCCGAGAAGGAAGGCTATTTTCGGATCGTGGACGAATCCGGCGAGGACTACCTATACCCGCAATCCTATTTCGTCCTCGTCCGCCTTCCCCGCGTGGCCCAGAGGCAGGTGGCGGAGAAGGTGTGAAGTCGCGACAGATCATCCGCAGATGGACGCAGATGGACACAGATGTCAAGTCGCCAGATAATCTGCGTTCATCTGTGACATCTGCGGATTCGCCGTGGCCTGGGCTTTTTGCGGAAACACTTCGTCCACAATTCATGCGTGCCTGCGGCACTCGACAACGAAGTGCGTGTGCCACCCGCCCGCGAAACGAATCAACTGGAAAACGCGAAGGAAGGGCTTATAATAGGACGCGAAGGAGGATCGCTATGGCCGTCAAAGACGAAGCCAAGAACGTTATTGACGCCCTGCCCGATAAGGCCAGCCTGGACGACATCATTCACGCCCTCTACATCCGCGCCAAGTTTGAGCGCGGCGAGCGCGAAGTCCGCAAGGGCCGAGGCATTCCCCACAAGACCGCCCGCAAGAGACTCCAGAAATGGGTCAAGTAATCTGGGCCCCTTCGGCCCTGAAAGACGTCGAATCCATCGCTGAGTACATTTCCCGCGACTCCGCGTACCAAGCCGCCTTGTTCGTGACACGGGTGATCGAAGCGGCTGACCGCCTAGAAAAGTTTCCCCTGTCCGGTCGGATGATCCCCGAAATCGCCCATCCGTCTTGCCGCGAGATCCTGTACGGCGCCTTCCGTATCATGTACAAACTTGAGAAAGATGACGTCTGGATCACCGCGATTGTCCACGGCGCCCGAGACTGGTCGCCGGAAAGATGAGTAGGTCGGGTCAACAGACCCGACTTTTCGGTCGCACGCGCCAAGAAGGGGGATGTCGGGTCTGTTGACTCGACCTACGCACTTTCCCTATCGGAAACCCTAATCCTTACTTTTCCCCCTTCAGCCTTCTCAAGAGGCTGGGAAGCCGCCCCTGAACCCGAAAAGCACCCGCCACTTGTCTGTTGCTCTCTGGAGTCTTCTCGAGACGCTCTGTAATATTCGGGGAGGCGACCTCAATTTTCTCCAGCCAGTCCATCAGCGCATTGGCATGGTCGAAGTTCTCCGCTTCTTCGAAACGACGCACCAAGGATTGTATGGATTGCTCCTTGAGGCTCGGTTTGCCGAGGAAAACGTCCATCAGATTGCCTGCCAGCACTTTTGGCGTCTTTCCGTATCCGGCAACCGCCTGATACTTGCCGATAAAGCCGTAGGGGTCCTTGTCAAGCTTAACGGGTACTACAGGGATTCCCCTACCGATAGCTACCCCCACTTCTTGATCGGTCCAGTTGCTTTCCTTAAATCCCTCCGTCAGCAGTGGCACCATAACTTCCATGCTGAACAGCGCCAGTTCGATCTCGTCCTGCCACTCCTTCGTGGGATGAATGTCCTCATGGGCAACAAAGCCGGATGCGCCTAAGTATACCAATGAGCCTTTCAGATCGCCCGCCTCCTTCTTGTGCTCGGACGTGTGACTCAAAAAGACCCGCAAGAAGCCCGGCTCCCAGAGGTGCGATACCCTGTCTTCGGAGACAGCCGACGCTGATGGCCCCACGAACAACACGCCGGACTTCTCACGCCAATCCTGAAGGTCAGGGTTATCCTGCAATTCGATCGTGACTTTGTCCACAAACTCATTGTCCACGTTGGCGATCTTGGCGATGCCTTCGCGAATCTGGCCGGCGGCTTTCTCCACGTCATCGAGTACTTCGTAGTAGACGGCCGTTGGTACGTGTAGATGTAGCGCATGGCCGTATGTACCGCCATTCCAGTTGTCATAAGTCGAGCCTTCGTCAAGATGGTAGGTTGCATTGACTACGATCCGCTGGAGAGTCGCCGATTTCTTGTGCTCGTAGTACTTGGACAATGCAAACAGAATCTTCTCCATCTGTCCGGGCAACACAAACTTGGGGTTTCCGTCCGGGGCCATTGTCACACGCAGTTTGCCCGTCCAGGTTCCCCCCTCACTCCACCAGTTCCAGCATCTTGTCGTAGAACTCGCGGTACTTGAGGCGGTCGGAACCCTTCAGCATCGCCATGGAGGCGCGGGGATGCTGGTTCAGGATGCCGGTGACCATGTGCGGGACCATGTAGCCCCACTGGATATCCTTCTGTAGCGGCAGGATGGTCTCGGCCACGCAGTCGAGGATCGGGCGAATGTTGAATTTCGGATTTTTCAGGAACCACAGCAAGAGTTCCGTCGGGCAGTTGCCTGCGGCGCGACCGAGGCCATAGACGGTTGCGTCCAGGAAGTTCGCGCCTCGAATGATGCCCTCGATCGTGTTGGCGAAGGCCAGTTGCTGGTTATTGTGAAAGTGGACGCCGACCTCGACATTCTCCGGCAGGTACTTCTGGTACTTGGCCACGAAGTAGTCCACCTGCTCGCTGTAGAGCGCTCCGAAGGAGTCCACGACGTAGCAGGCCTTGACGTGCGTTTCCTTGCCGATCTGTTCGAGGGCCGGGTCGAGTTCCCAGTCCGACTCGACCGAGATGGACATGACGTTGATCGTGGTCTCGTAACCTTTATCGTGTGCGGCGGCCTCGAGGGCGATGGCCTTGTCAACGTCCTTGACGTAGGTGGCGACGCGGACCATGTCCACGACGGACTTGTCCTTGGGGAGGAGGTCTGCGGCGATCGCCTTGTGGGCGTCCTGCATGACGGCGACCTTCGTGCCGCGATTCTCGATTCCGTCAACGGCGCGGCGGAGGTCGTCCTCGTCGCAGAACCGCCACCGGCCGAACTCCGCGGGGGAGAACATCTCCTTGGAGTTGCGGTAGCCCAGTTCGACGTAGTCAATCCCCGCGTCGCAGCAGGCCTTGTAGACGCCGCGGACGGTCTCGATGGTGAAGTGCGAATCGTTGGCCAATCCGCCGTCGCGGATCGTGCAGTCCAGAACTTTTATCCTTGGACGATACACTGCATATCTCCTTAGAGGCTCTATCAAAAAGACTTTAACCGCAAAGGACGCAAAGAGCGCCAAGATTTTTCTTTTTATAAAAAAGAGGCTGTTCTTTACGCTCTCTGCTTCACGAGCCTGCGTAGCGTTTCGCAGAGCAGGCTTGGCGTTCTTTGCGGTTCATTCCGCTAGAGATACTTAGCCGATTTCCGTCATTTCGCCGCCGGCGGCGGGGCAGCAGGTTTTCCGATGCACGTCAGGCGCGAGGCCGTGCGGATGTAGAGATGTTCGCCGGCGACCGCGATGGACGCATGGGCGGGGCCGTCGCCGAGCGCCACGCGGAAAAGGACCTTGAACTGGTCTCCGGCCTCGAGGACGGCGACTTCGCCGTCCTCGCTCAGACACCAGATGCGTCCGTCGGCGCCGGTCGGCGACGCCCGCCAGGCCGCGCCGCCAAGGTCGCCGCGCCAGCGCTCGCGGCCGGTCTTCGGGTCGAGGCAGGTCATCACCCTGGAGTCGCTGTCGAGGACGTAAAGCCGGCCGTCGTAGAGAAGCGGCGTTGCGCTGTCGGTGGTGTGTCCGCTGAAGGTCCATGCGATGCGGTCGGCGGCCAAGGCGCCGGTGCCTGCGGGCCGGATCGCCATCAAAGCCTTGCCGCGCGGCATCACGGCCAGCACGAGATCGTCAAACGTGACCACGGACGGGATGAGCCGCCACATGCCGTCGCGCGAAGGGTTGTACGGCAGGCGCCACAACTCTTTTCCGGTGGCCGGGTCGCTGGCGGTGACTGAGTCGCCGCCGGCCATGAGGATTTCCTGCCGCCCTTCCCTCTCGTATGGAATGGGCGATGCGTAGGAATCGTGCGATTCGCCGCTAGACTGGGTCGGACGGGCCTTTTTCCAGACATCCTTTCCGGTGGCGGCGTCAATCGCGAGGAGAAATGAATCGAGCGTGTCGGCTCCGGCCTGGCCGCGATAAGGCTTCGGCCGCCGCAGGACGGCCACGTAGAGCCGGTCGCCGAGGAGTAGAGGGCTGGAACTATATCCATACTTGAGGGAGAAGTTGCCGAAATCCTTGACGAGGTTTCTGGCCCAGACGATGCGTCCGTCGTAATCGAAGGCCGCCAGGTCGCCGCTGCCGAAAAGGAAGTAGGCCCGCCGTCCGTCCGTCACGGGCGACGGCGAGGCCATGGTGTTGCGGTCAACCTTGGTGTCGGCGCCGAGGCGTCTTTGCCAGAGGACGCGGCCGTCGTCGGCGCGGAGGCACATCGCCACGAGTCCCCTGGTGACCGGCTCGGTGGAACTTAAGAAAATGCGGTCGCCCCAGACGACGGGCGTGGCGGCGCTCGGACCGGGAAGCGGCGCGGTCCAGACGACGTTCTCCGACTTGCTGAACTTCTCGGGGAGGCCCTTCTCGGCGGAGGCGCCGCTAAAGTTCGGTCCTCGCCAGTGGGGCCAGTTCTCGGCTTGCGTAGTAGTCGAAGCGAACAGGGCCAGCGCAAGAATAGCAGCAGCCCAGGCAAGAATCGCGATGAGTTTCATGGTGTCTCCCGCGCTTGCGCCCTGCGCTGCCGTGCGGACAGCCGCGAGTGAAGCCAGAACCACGGGGCCCGCAGCAACAGCCACCCAAGGAACCGGCGGTAGGACGACCGACCGGCGGCGATTTCAAGGAACCGACGGACCACGGGCGGCTCCGTGAGCACGCCGTTGATGAAGACCGACGGCCACCCGTGCATGATCCGCATCAGCCTTCGCGAGGATACCAGGTCGCGGCCGAACTCACGATAGCACGCATCCTCATAGGACGCAAGGCCGGCGCGAGAGAAGTCGCCGGTGCGCGCGGCCTCCAGGACCGTCTCGGCCGCAAGTTGGCCGGACCGGATCGCGTAGGCCAGCCCTTCTCCCTGAAATGGGTCCACGAATCCGGCCGCATCGCCGGCCAGAAGCACGCGGTCCCCGGCCACGCGTCGCGCGAGGCCGCCGCTCGGCAGGAAATGGCCCCACGTCCGAACGCCGTCCAGCCTGAGGCCGCGCGCCGCAACAAATTGGCGGAAGGTCTCCAGCGGCGCGTCGAACATCGAACACGGGCTCCCGACGCCGACGTTATAGTGCGAGCCGTGATGGAATACCCAGCCGTATCCGTAACCGACCGCGGCGAAATAGATATCCAGGAGGCCGCCCAGGTCGGCGTACGAGTCAGGGTCGGCCGCGGGGATTTCGGCCTGGAGGCAGAAGCCGCGCCCGCCTGGCGGGTCGCGCCCAGCGACCGCGCGGCCGAGGCGGCGGTTGGCGCCCTCGCAGACGATTGTGCATCGGACCGCCAGCCGGTCGTCGGACGTCGAGACGGTCGCTCCGTCCGGACCGACCTCGAGCGACCGGACTTCTCGCCACAAGATCGCGGCGCCGGCTTCCTCGGCCTTGGAGACGAGGTAATGGTCGAAAGGGGCGCGGCTGACGAGGACGGCAACGCGACGGGCCTCGCGCGCCTCGACGACGGCGCCGCCGACGTGGACCCGGATGCCAAAGACACGGCGGTTGATGAGGCGGTCGGGCACCGGGAAATCCAGCCAGGACATGGCCTGGCGCGAGAGTGCCCCGCCGCAGGGCTTGAAGCGCGGCATGGCGCGGCGCTCGAACATGGCGACCGAGGCGCCGGCGATGGCGAGTCGCCTTGCGGCCGACGCGCCGGCGGGTCCGCCTCCGATGACGGCAAAGTCGAAACGTTTCATGAGATCACCGCTCGCTGGCGCCCTGCCCGCCGTAGCCTGTTGGCGAAGGCGGGTCGCGGCTAGTAAGTCCCGATCTGGCGGCCGCGATCGAGGAAATAGCGGTACGTCTCGTAATTGACCCGCGGGGAGACGCTATGGTCGGTGTGCAGGATGTATCCGCTGCCGGCCATGGCGGCGGGCAGTTTCCGCATGAGTTCGGCCTCGACGACGGCCCGGTCGTTGGTCTCGAGGGTTCGGATGTCCATGCCGCCGAACAGGGCGATCCGGTCGCCGAAGTTTTTCTTAAGGCGCAGGAGGTCCATGCCCGCCTTGACCTCGATCACCTGGAGGCAATCCATGCCGGCCTCGATGAGACCCGGCAAGAGCGGCTCGACGAAGCCGCACGAGTGAACGATAACCGGCAGGCCCCTGGAGTGGGCATATTCGAACGTCCGCTTGTGCGCCGGCCAGATGATGTCCTTGTACATCGCCGGCGACATGAACGGCCGCTCTTTGAAACCCATGTCCTCGTAGAAGAAGACGCCGTCGGGCAATCCTTCTCCGGCAAAGAGGATTTCCATCAGGTTGATCGTGAGGTCCGAGTAAACGGTGCACATGTCCTTGACCCAGTCGGGGGCGAGGGCCATGCCCATGAGCATGTTTATGTGGCCGCAGAGCGGGTGCATCAACTCGAAGACGTTGATGCCGGACCAGCAGAAGAAGAGGTTCTTAGCCTGGGCTTCGGCGCGCTTTGTGCGGAAAGTCTCGAAGTTGATCCGGCGTCTGTAGTTGGCTGAGTTCAGGAGATGCGGCCGGGCGTGCTCCTCCCAGGTGGCCCGGTCCTTGACGAGGAAGTCCACGTGCTCGGGCGTGCCGTCCCTGGCCTTCCACCAGCGGAGGAGCGCCCCGTTGCCGTTTCGGACCAGTTTGTGCTCTTCGGTCTCCTCGACGATCTCGTCCTTGAAGTCGAGGTCGGCGACGGAGTTGAAACACCAGTCCATGCGGAGATCGAATCCGAAGTGGTCTTCGAGCGACTCGCCCTTGGCCAAGTGTCCCTGTTCGGTCCAAGCCTGGTGCGTGCCGCCCCAAAAACTCTCGGATGAGCCGATGCGGTCCACCGGCTGGTGCTTGAGGATCCGCGAAATCCGCTCACGACTGGTCAGTTGATTCACGGTGGCTCCTTGGGCACTCCCCTTCCGCTCGCTAGCGCTCGCGGCAAGTCCGTTTACCCATGTCGCTTCAGTACCAGACAGGCATTGCAACTGCCGAACCCGAAGGAGTTGGACAGCACGTTCTCGACCCGCGCGGCGCGGGCGTGGTTAGGAACATAGTCCAAATCACACTCCGGGTCCTTTTCTCTGTAGTTGATGGTCGGCGGAATGATGCCGCTCTGGATAGCCAGGCAGCACACGCCCGCCTCTATCGCCCCAGCGGCCCCAATGGTGTGCCCGATCATGGACTTCGTGGAGGATATCGGAATGGCATAGGCGTATTCGCCGAAGAGGGCTTTGACGGCACGGGTCTCCGCCTTGTCGCCGGCCTCCGTCGCAGTGCCGTGCGCGTTTATGTAATGTATATCCTTTAAGTCAAGCCCTGCGTCCCGAACCGCCGCGAGCATGACCTCGGCGACATCGCGCCCGTCTTCGAGCGGCATTACCATATGATGGGCGCCTGAGTTGTTGCCGTAGCCGATCACTTCGGCGTAGATGGGGGCGCCGCGGTTGAGCGCGTGGGACAGTTCCTCCAGGACAAGTACGCCGGCTCCTTCACCCAAGACCATACCGTCGCGGTCCCCATCAAAAGGACGACTGGCCTCTTGCGGGGAATCGTTCCTCTTGGAGAGTACGCGGAGAGAACAAAAGGCCCCGAAGGTAAACCGCGTCAGAGGCGCTTCGGCTCCACCGGCAAAGGCGAGGTCGATGCCGCCGGCTTCGATTTTCCTGAAGGCCTCCCCCAAAGCAATGGTCCCCGAGGCGCAGGCCGCGGATATCGTCATGTTGGATCCTCGCAGACCGAACTCAATGGCGATATGCCCGGATACCGCGTTCGGACTTATCCGAGGCACACACTGGGGGCTCAGCCTGCCCAGGCCCTTCTCGAATGCCCGTTCAATCTGGTCCTCATGGAAGAGAACACCCCCCAGCCCGGATCCGATGATACAGCCGATTCGTTTCGGGTCCTCGCTGCCGAGGTTCAAGCCCGAGTCAAGGAGGGCGAGTCGAGTGGCCGCAATACCCAGGTGCGCAAACCGATCCGTCCTTCTTACGATGGAGGGGGCCATGAACTGGGCGGGGTCGAAATCGTAGATGGATGCAGCAATCTTTGTGCTGAGAGCCGAAGTGTCGAAGTGCCTCAAAACGGAAACGCCCGAGATGCCATTGACATTGGCCTGCCAGAAGGCTTCCTTTCCTATACCGTTGGGGGCAACTATTCCCAGGCCGGTTATGACCACACGTCGCTTGATCATCTGCGAGCCTCCAGGGTCACACCCATTTTACGGCGACTCTGGCTATTATCAACCCGGAGACGAAAAAGGGGCTTGAACCGGCGACGGAGTCGAGAGATAATCAGAAACCAGAGGCCCACGAGCGTCGTGGGCCAAAGTCGTATGGGAAATCTACGGCCATGTCAATTCACTCCCCAACACACGTGGGTCTGCATCAGGTCCCCGGCAATCTGGTTCACGTGCTGCGCCGCCACGCCGAAGAACGCCCGGATCGGACTGCCTTCATGCATCTCGGCGACGGCCCGTCCGATCACACCAGCCTGACCTACGCCCAGATAGATCGGCGATCCCGAGCCATCGCAACTCGCTTGCAGGACATGGGCTTTGCCGGCCAGCGCGTGCTGCTGGTCTATCCGCCTGGCCTCGACTTCATCACGGCCTTTCTTGGCTGCCTGTACGCCGGTTGCGTAGCAGTGCCGACGTACCCGCCGCATCGCCACCGCGTGGGCGATCGCTTCCAGACCATCGCCGCCGATTCCGGGGCCCGCGTTGCCCTGAGCACCGCCTCTGCCGCCGCTCAGTTCCAGGTCATGATTGAGGCGGCCGCTTCCTCCCGGATCCCGTGGCTCGCCACCGACGAGATTCCCGACGCCTTGGCCGAGCGCTGGAACGAACCGGCCATCGCCACCGATGCGCTGGCCATGCTCCAGTACACCTCCGGCTCAACCAACCAGCCGAAGGGCGTCATGCTCAGCCACGCGAACCTCATGGCTAACATCCGCGCCATCCATCAGGCTTTCGGACTACAGGGCGAGGACAACGGTGTGTTCTGGCTGCCCATGTACCATGACATGGGGCTGGTGGGCGGCGTCCTGGTCCCGGCGTTTGCTGGTCTCTCGGCCGTTTTCATCTCGCCGGCCACGGCCCTCCAGAACCCCATAACCTGGCTGGCCGCCATCAGCAAGTACCGGGCAACCATCTCCGGCGGGCCCAACTTCACCTACGACCTTTGTGTCCGCAAGATCACCGACGAGCAGCGTGCCACCCTCGACCTCTCCTCCTGGGAGTTGGCTTTCGTCGGCGCCGAACCCGTTGACCCCGGAACGCTCGAACGCTTTGCCGCCGCGTTCGCCCCCTGTGGCTTCAACCCCGCCGCCTTCTATCCCAGTTACGGTTTGTCGGAGGCGACGCTCATGGTCAGCGGCTCGAGGCGCGGCAGCGGCGCGACCGTCGGCGCCTTCCACGACAAAGCGCTGACCGAGAACCGTGTCGAGCCCGTGCCCGACGATGCGCGGCAGGCTCGTCGCCTGGTGGCCTGCGGATCGCCCGTCGGCGCTCTCGGCGTGGTGATCGTCAACTCGCACACCCACACGGAGGCCGCCCCCGACCGCGTCGGTGAAATCTGGGTTGCCGGAGCGTCGGTCGGTCAGGGGTACTGGCACAAGCCCGACCAGACCCGCAGTTCCTTCAAGGCCCACCTGAGCGACACGGGGGAAGGTCCGTTTTTGCGGACCGGCGACCTGGGATTCATGCGCAAGGGCCAACTCTACGTCACCGGCCGGTGGGACGACCTGATCATCGTCCGCGGCCTGAACCGCTATCCGCAGGATATCGAGGCCACGGCCCGCAGCAGTCACCCGTTGCTGGAAGCCGGTTACGGGGCCTCTTTCGTCGCGGACGACCACGGCCGCCGGCGCCTCGTTCTGGTGCAGGAGGCCACGCGCAAAGGAGAGGTTGATTACGCGCCGGTGATGGATGCGGTTCGCGAGACGGTGCTCGATGAGCATGGCTTGGCACTGGACGTGATCGTGCTGGTGCGATGCGGCACGATTCCCAAGACCTCCAGCGGCAAAATCCAGCGCCATGCCTGCCGCGCGGCATTCCTGGCCGGCGAACTCAAGGCCCTTGCCGAACACCGCGCCCTGCTGGTCGAGAGTGCCGCCCCCGGCGCCGCCGTCCGCCCCGGCGCCGAAGATGCGGGTGCCTCCCTTGCGCATCCCGCGCCGCACTCTTCGCAGGCCGCCGCTCTTGCCGCCGTCCGCCAGCATGCCCGCGCCTTGGCCGGCGCAGCTTTACCCGACCTGGCGCCGGACACGCCCCTCACCGCCCTGGGCTTGGATTCGCTTCAGCGTCTGGACCTCGCGGCTGCGCTGGAGAAGACCTTCGCCGGCCACCTGCCCGACACGGTGTTCAGCCAGGCACAGACGCTGGAGGATCTGGCCCAGGCTGTGCAGAAGCATTTGATAGATGGTCCGAGGCCCGACGTCCCCACCGGCCAGATCCCACCCGAACACTACGATTTTGCCCAGTTCCCCGAGTACGGGGAGTTGAAGCGCCAGGAACGCATGCTGCGAGTGGTGGTCGGCGACAACCCGTATTTCCGCGTCGACCAGGGCGGCGCCGGAAGCGCTGCATGCATCGAGAGGCGTCCAATCATCAACTTCAGCGTCTACGACTACGTCGGTTTGGCCCACGATCCGGAGGTCGCCGCCGCCGCCAAGGCCGCGATCGACCGCTATGGCACCAGCGCCGGCGCCAGCCGGTTGGTATCCGGCGAGAAGCAGGTGCATCGTGATCTGGAGCAGGCCCTGGCCGCGTTCCTGGGCACGCCGGCCGCGATCGTGTTCGTCTCCGGCCACGCCACCAACGTCACCACCATCGGCCACCTGCTGGGGCCGAGCGATCTCGTCCTCCACGACGTCCTGGCCCACAACTCGATCATCCAGGGCGCCGCGCTTTCCGGCGCCACCCGTCGCGCCTTTGTCCACAACGACTGGCAGGCGCTGGACGCGCTCTTGACGGACGTGCGCCGCGAGTTTCGCCGCGTGCTGATCGCTATCGAGGGCGTGTACAGCATGGATGGCGACTTTCCCGAACTTCCACGCTTCGTGGAACTCAAGAAAAAGCACAAGACGCTGCTCTTGGTTGATGAGGCGCACTCGCTGGGAACCATGGGGGCCACCGGCCGCGGCATCGGCGAGCACTGGGGCGTCGCGCGGGCCGACGTTGACCTGTGGATGGGCACGCTCTCCAAGTCGCTGGCCAGTTGCGGCGGGTACATCGCCGGCTCGGCCGAGATAGTCGAGTACCTCAAGTACACCGCCCCAGGGTTCGTTTACAGCGTGGGCATGTCCCCGCCGAGCGCGGCGGCGGCTTTGGCGGCCCTGACGGTCCTCGAGCGTGAGCCCGAGCGCGTGGTCCGGCTGCGCGAATTGGCAGCATTGTTCCTCAAGATGGCCCGGGAGTGCGGCCTCGACACCGGCTCGGCCGGCGGCACGCCCGTGGTCCCGGTGATCGTCGGCAGTTCGGTCAAGAGCCTGCGCCTGGCGCGCGCCCTCTTTGAGCGTGGCATCAACGTCCACCCGATTCTTCCCCCCGCCGTGGCCGAGGACTCCGCCCGACTGCGCTTCTTCATCACCACCAATCACAGCCAGGAACAGATTTGCACCACGGTCCTCGCCATGGCCGACGAACTGGCCAGGCTGTAGCGCCGCCACACGCCCCGATCGCGCATCGGTGCCTGGGCTTGCTGTCGGTAAGACTTCGGTCAGAGCCATCCTGCCTGGCGATACCACTGGGCCGTTTCGCGCAGGCGGTCGGCCAGGACGGACGCAGGGGACCAACCCAGATGCGTTCGTGCCTTGACGGATGAGCATGTCCACGACCCGGCCAGGGCTTCGGCGATCTTGTCGCTGTTCACCCAACCGGGACGCCGGCGGATCCGCCCCATCGCGTCACCGCAGAGTCCGACCAGTCGCACGAGCGGCCAGGGCACGCGCACCACGGTGGCCCGCTTCTTGCCCAAGGCCGCGGCCATGGCTGCCCCGAGTTCGGCATACGTCGGACTGTCCTCCGCCGCCATGAAGTAGACGCCTTGGCCCGGCGTTCCGCTGGGGTGCAGACGCTCGCCTTTCTCGGCTACAAGGAGCAGGCCCTCGACCAGGTCGGCCACGTGGATTAGCGAGAAGCGACACTCGCCCCGGCCCGGCACGACATGAAACCCTGAGCGTGCGATCGGCCGGAACATTTGCAGCGTGCCCCGGTCGCCGGGGCCAAAGACGATCGGCGGGCGCACAATGCTGATCGGCACCCCGGCGGCATACTTGGCCGCAGCCTGTTCGCCGGCCAGTTTGCTGCGACCGTAGGCCGAAACGGGTGTCGGCGAATCGCCTTCCACGCGAGGTCGGTCCACAGCGCTCGGCCCTGCGGCAGACAGCGAGGATACCACGACCAGGACCGGCGGGTCGGCGCGGCGAGCGCAGGCGCCCGCGACGGATTCGACGCCGCCGGTGTTCACCCGCACGAAATCGTCTGCCCGCAGCGCCTTCACCAAGCCGGCCAGGTGGAACACGACGCCGGCCTGCGACACTTCCAGCGCCCGTCCAATGCCGGCCCGATCGGTCACGTCGCCGGCCTGAGACTCCTCCAGGGCCGATCCCATTCCAGCCCGATCGGTCACGTCGCCGGTGATCAGTTGGACGCCGGCCGACCGCAGTTCGCCGATGCGCGAGGTGGCGCGCACCAGGCATGACACCCGGCAGCCACGCTCGATCAGCCGCTGCACCAAGTGCCGTCCGATGAAGCCGCTGGCCCCGGTGACTAGCACAGGTTTTGGAACCCTGGCGTTCATCCTCGTACCTCCGCCGGGCGGCTCTTGATCGTTAAGCCTCATTCTTGTCGGGATTATACGCGTTTCTCCATCAAGAACCAACACGAGCGGGCAGGCGGTACTGGCCCAACGATTGGGAAAGGATCTTGCAGAATCGCTCGGGACAGCCGGTTTTCGGCGCCCGAATTGGGCTTGCCGCCATTCGGAAACCAGAGATAATCGAGGAGAGGCACTCTAAGAAGGTCACAGGACGACAGTCATATGAAAAACCCCGCCTCGAACGGAGCAATCATGGCCGGCGTGGAGATCGTTGTTGTGGAAGGAGGATCGGAACTCAAGGACTTCATCGCCCTCCCCTGGAGAATCTACGCTGAGTACCCCAGGTGGGTTCCTCCCCTTAAGAAGGAGGTTCGACGGATGCTGGACCCCCGCCGGCACCCTTTCTGGGCGTCAGCCGAGCGCAGGCTCTTTCTGGCCCGGCGTGGTTCGCAGACGGTGGGAAGGATCGCGGGCATCATTGATCGTCGGTATAACGAATTCCACGATGAAAAGATGGGCATTTGGGGCTTCTTCGAATGCACTGACGATCCGGAGACTGCGGCGGCCCTCTTCTCTGCCGTGGAGACGTGGGTTCACGAGAAGGGGATGACCTTCGTGAGGGGGCCGCTGAGCCCATCCACCAATTACGAGGTGGGGCTGCTCATAGAGGGCTTCGATTACCGGCCGGCGCTTATGATGCCCTACAACCCGCCGTACTACCCAAGGCTGGTCGAATCGTGCGGTTTCGCCAAAGAGAAGGACCTCATGGCCTTCCTGCTCGAGAACGATTACCGGCTTCCCGAGTGGATGGATCGTCTGGCCGAACGGGTGGCCCGGAAAAAAGGCATCTACATCCGGCGGTTTCGTCCTAAGGATGCGGACGCTGAGTTCGCCCTGATCCGGGAGATCTACAATGCCTCCTGGTCCGGCAACTGGGGCTTCGTCCCCCTGAGCAATGACGAGATGCGAGACATTCAGAAGAGCGTGATGACCTTCGCGGATCCGGACCTGGCTTTCTTCATCTACTATGAACAGGACCCCGCTGCGGTCTGTGTGATCTTCCCCGACATTAACCCCCTGCTCAAGCGTCTCAACGGGCGGATCGGCCTCGTGGGCTTACTGAAGACGATCCTGTATTGCCGGGAGGTCACGGGATTGCGATGTTTGATCTTCGGGATCAAGGACACATACCGGCAACTGGGACTCCCCCTGTTGGCCATCAGCCACATCTATGAGGTTGTGAGGCAAAAAGGGAAATACCGTTCTCTGGAGATGGGCTGGACCCTAGAGGACAACGAGGCCGTCAACACGCTGCTCGAGGAAGCGGGCGTAAGACCATACAAGAAATATCGCATCTTCAGAAAGTCCCTGTAATCCCACGTACCGCGAACGTCCGGCACTATCGCAACGTGTGCGGTCTCATTGCGTTCTGGCTGGCGTCCTTCTTGCCGTGGGGGTATACTCTTCACCATGAGGCTCATCCGCGGGCACTGTTCGGATCCGGCAGACCGCCATTGCCGCGTGGTGGGCCTTGCCTCACGAGGCTCGTGGGCCGCGGGGCACATGGACCCTACTGAATGAATACGAAAGCAACCGCACGGCTGCGCCGATTGCGTCTCCTGGCGGCGATACTGCTGTCGGTGGCTGCGGCCGGTTGCGTCCGCCAGACGCCCAGACTCTGTGCTCCGATGCAACCCGATGGATGGAGTGCCCAGCCCATCGCGATCGAGTCCCGCTTTGCTCCCGATGCCGACCTGGATACCGCCGCCAAAACGCCCGTGGGGGACGAGGGATATTGTCTCTATATCCTGACCGTAGCCGCCAATTGGGACTACAGCGACACGGCGTCGTTTCTCTCGTCGTTCGCGCAGCGTCCATGGGGGCATAGTTGGCTCGTCCTGGAAAGTCCCCAGAATCGTCTGGAATACGGCCTAAGCGGCAACCTTGGGCGGATGAAACCGCGTTACCATGAGGGCGTGATACAGAGGCTTCGGGATGAGGATCCCAATCCCATCGGTTACTTGTGGGAGACGATGTCCGATGGTCAGCGCGAGATCGGCAAGGCCGATCGCATCCCCTCGTTTGTCTGGAGGATGCCGATTACCCGGCGGCGGCATCAACTGATTTATGAATTCCTCATGCAGAAGAAGTGCGACCAGTTCGGCATCAGGTCCGACAACTGCACCGATATGGTGGTGGAGGCGGCGGCGCTGGCGGGCATCAACCTGATCCACCGCATGCGCCTCACCATGCCGCCGGAAGTCAAGTTCCAGGGCCGGATGCTGCGTGTTTGGACGGATCCCAAATACCGCATATTGGAGTTCAGCACGCCCGACGTGCTGGAGGTGGATCTGCGCCATCTGGCCCAGTTCGGTATCGGAAGCGAAGCCACCGAATCGTACCCGGCTGTGAAGCGGTGACGGTCGCGCCGATACTTGGCCGTGTCGGATGGGATTGATCTAGCCGGCGAATTGCCATTAACCAGGTGAACGCATGGCGTTTAAGAGCCTATCCGAATATCCCGCCTGGCTTCGGCCGGCTGCGCCTTCGCCGGGCGGCGTCGGCCTGCATCGGCGATGCTCACCGTTGCATCGCCTGCTTCGGCCTCCTTGCCCGGCTCGTCCTCGCTCGACCTCGGGCCGACGGCGGGTTATTCGGATAGGCTCTAAGCGGAGGTCCGGGCGTGTCGGCTGAGGAGCAGGTTCCCATCATCGCTTTCGTCTGGAGGCCTGAGGAAATAAGCCGGCCTGTGACCCGGATGGCCCAGCGCACGGGGAGCAGGGCCGTCTTCGATTTTTCCATGATGGGGGTGAAAGCCCTGCGTTCTTTCTTACAAAGGGCTGATCCTGCCGACCATGTTAGCGATATCAAGATTTCCGCCCCCGCCCTGATGAATCCATCTGTGGGACGGCTCCTGAAGGAAACCGGGGTCCAGAACCTCTGGGTAGAATGCCAGTCCCAGTTTCCCCCGGGGGACCCTTCCGCCATCCTCAAGCGACTGAGGTCCTTGTCGGAAAAGTACCGATGCTTTCCAATCATCGGGGATGTGGATCTCTTGGCCGCGATGGTGAAGGATGGCTCGGGAATCGGGCGCATCGTCCTGAAGGGATGCGAGGCCTCTGGATTCGTGAGCGGCGAGACGGCCTTGGTTCTCTATTCGGCGGCCAAGGAAATGCTCCGCGCGCCCGCGAAGTCTCTGGACATCCTCATTTGGGGCGGCGTCTGGACCCCTGAGGCGGCAGCGGCATTCCTGTCCACAGGAGCCGCCGGTATCGTCTTCGAGAGTGTCCACTGGCTAACCGACCTGGTGGCCATTGACGATCCCCAACGCGAGCGGCTCGGCAGACTCCGCATGGATTCCACAGCTCTGGTTGGCTTGGACTTGCAGGTTCCCTGCCGCCTCTTCAACAAGGGGAACTCGCTGGCGTTCAAGGAGATCAAGACGTTCGAGGACTCCCTGTGCGCCGTGGAGATCACGGACAAAAGCCGTCGTTCCTTCGTCAGCCGGGTGAAGGCCGGAGCCCTCCACCCCTTGGAGAGCCATTTCGGCGATCGGGAGGTCATCCCTCTGGGTGTGGAGGCGGCCTTTGCGGTGTCCTTTGCCGAGCGTTTCGGGACCGGAACCGAAAAGGCCGTGGCGGCCTTCATGGAGGAGATTCAGAACCTGTGCCGCTCGGCTGAGGTGAAAAAGGATTGCTTTCTGGACAGCCCTGTCGCCAGAGAGATGGGAATCAGGTACCCCTTTATCCAGGGCGCCATGTCCTGCATCACCGACAATCCGGAGTT
>Ga0315275_10002316_pt1 | contig 17098 bp, 15 predicted proteins | sample YL17G03_0_MG_FD_205557 | JGI IMG/M metagenome (GOLD analysis project Ga0315275, IMG submission 205557) | Sediment microbial communities from Yellowstone Lake, YNP, Wyoming, USA - YL17G03_0 | ecosystem: Environmental > Aquatic > Freshwater > Lake > Sediment | place: USA: Wyoming | collected... | reverse complement strand
GACAGAGCTGCCGCCAAGACTCGGAAAACCGCGGCCAGAAGAAGCCGCCGTGGTGAAGAAAAGCACATCATCGCATCACTGCGAAACGGCTCGGCGATATCTGGGCCACGGTACGTGGGCCAACTGCCTGACACAATCCGTCGTTTTTTTACTCCAATCGCCATCGTTTGCGGCCGATGTTCGACAGAAAAATGACAAGGGTACCCCTATGAACATTACGCAGCACAATCTTGAACCGCTGGCGACCCTACACAGCCCAGATGGCGAATTCCAACCCTGCCCTGCCGTCATGACCGAAGAGGAACTGATCTGGTTTCTCCGCATCCCGGAGATCAGCAATGCCTTAAACCACAGAAATGTCATTGAGAACCTCAAACGCAAGCATGGCCTACCCCGGATTCATCTCTGCGGAAAGGCGGTTTACCTGACTGATTCCGTGAAGCGATGGCTCCAGAGTCATGTCACCTGTGGTCAATGAACAGTCGATCTGGTATAATGGGCTTGGACCAGTCCAAGCCCTTGGCCAGCATCGGAAAGGAGGTAGATTATGAAACAGCTGGTAAGGCTTAGGATGAGGCCCTCGCGTAATAGGAAATCCTTTCGCTATATGCTTGACTATGTGGACCATGATGGAAGAAGACGCCAGATATCGCTCGGCCATGCGGACAAGCGACAAGCAGAACGTCAACGGCAGGAGAAAGAGCTGGAACTGCGGGTGAACATCCTCGGGCCAGTATCTATGAGGCTCACGGACTTCTTTCGAGATAGCCTTGCGCGCACGAAGGGACAGGTTCGCGCCACTACTCTAAGTGAGACGGCCAGAGCCATGAAAGACTTCGTCGAGTGCGTCGGCGATATCGACGTGCAAGAAATCCGATACAAACACGGTGAGCAGTTCATTCAATACTGCCTGGACCAGGAAGTCTCTGCCGCGACCGTGACGAAGAAGGTGAAACACGTGAAAAGGGTGTTTCAATTGGCAGAAGACCGCGGGCAACTGGATCGGCACCCGCTTCGCAGGCTCAAGCCGCCGAAGGTCGCAAGACGGAAGATCCGCGTGTTCAAGGATGAGGAATACAATGGACTGTGCGAAGCAGCCCGGCAGTACGAAGAGAAAGGCTCTTCCGTCAAATGGGAGCTTCTGATTCGCATGTGCCTGGGCACCGGCATACGACGTGGGGAACTGATGAATACCACGTGGCAAGATATCGACTTCGGCGCGATGACCGTGGATGTATCTCCCAAGAATGACTGTGAAGATACTTGGGAGTGGCACATCAAGGACACCGAGCGTCGAACGCTTCCATTGACCGCCGACTTGGTGAAGCTGCTGGCGGAGCACCATGTATCTCAGCCCGGGGGAAACCCGTACCCCTTTGTTCCCATGGCTCGGTATGAGCGTATCCAGGAACTCCGCAAGATGGGGCAGTGGACAGTCGAAAAGGGTCGCTCGCCCCTGTCGAAGTTCTGCCATCACTTCAACAAGATCCGGCGACTGGCCGGCATCGAAGTTGGCACATTCCACGATCTGCGGCGGACCTGCCTGAGCAATTGGGTCACCCAAGGGCTCAGTCTCCATGAGGTCAAGGAGTTGGCCGGACATGCTGGCATTGAGACGACCGACCGGTTCTACCTGGCAGTCCGAAAGGACGTGTTAGACCGTGCCCGGGCTGCTTCCGAGGCATCACGTAAGGGCCATTCTGTTGCGCGCTTGTTGCGCGCCTCTTGTGAATCGGGCGAAATCAGAAAACTGCCGTGCGCAAGCGCTTTACAGACAGAACCTTAGAAAGCAAGGTCCGAGAAGCGCACGCAGGCAGGTCCCGGACAACAAGGCCGATGCCCAGAAATCATAACCTATCAGATGGTGACCACTCACGGTAAGTTTGCATCCGCGCGTACAAACAGCAGCCCGAAGCTGCTCCTTCCGCCTGGAAAATAGTCCTTATCTTGATGCAGTGGAACTCGCAACGCGCGAGCTGAAGTATGAAGCGGGTAGGCAATGCAGGACAATTGCCTGGAAAGAATCTCGCTTCGACCAGCAAAGTGGAGTAGACACTCGAGAAGAGCTGGAGATATGGTTAAGGTCCAGGCGTTCAGATTCCAGGAGCGGTTGGCGAACCCGTTGACTCGACGTTATGTCGGCTTGCCTGAAGCGATAGCACCCCCCGCATACGCTTAATCTCCTCTTGTGCCTTTGCCATCTTGGAACTCTTTATCTTTTCTACCTCTGGCAATTATTTCAGACCATATCTTGTATATTTGTTTTTTCTCTGCTTTCTCGGATTGTGCGTAAGATTCCAGCACCTTCTCCAGTCCCGTGCATAGCTTTTGAGCGGTATCAATATAGGATTCGTCGGCTGCTACCTGGCTGGCCTCTGGCAGCAGCTTTAGCTTGCCTTCGCTCAGCAGTTGCTGGCGTGTCTTTATGGCAGAGATGTAATCGACAGCCAGTTTGGCGTGGGCCGCCTCGTAGGTTTCACCCAGGCTCGCGTGGATAAGTTCGCTATGAAACTTGCCCAATTTTTCTACCAAAGCACGCAATCTTGCCAGCATGGTTCCTTTCCAAAATTCGTCATCTGCAGTAGGTAACGAAGCAGTTGATTCCGCTGTCGCCATCGGCTCGACAGCAGCCGGATACGCTCCACCCATGGCGATCTGGATATGTGCGATGACCGGTGTTTGTTCGTAGGGCAAGTTTATTGATGCGTTGTCAAAAAATTTCCAGTCTCTACCGTTGAGCTTGACCGCTGTTACTGGACCAGCTCCGACAGTTGACAGGTAGAGCTTTTTGCTGCCAAAGCGAATTAGGAATTTCTGCTGCAGTTTTGTAATACCTGGTGGGATGTGTGGCAGCAGTATTAGACTATCAGAGCGGTAGAGGTATTCGAACAGCCCGCGAATCATCGCAGCAGGTGGGCCAAAGTTATCGTAACAGAGGTTAATGGGGGCCGTGTCGAACCATGGTGTATTGCCAAAATCCTTTAGGGGATTATCCATTTGAAATCGCTGCGCAAAAGTGAGCAGTTTTTTCATAGACCGACGGGCATCCTCATACGCACCCAGTCGGTAGTAGCCCATAATCATTCTGGCCTCGCAGGTTGACCAATGTCCGCCGTTGACCCAGGTGCCAAATCCAAAAATGCCGCTGCTTTCGTACATGTCGTCGAGCGAGGGATAGTTCGTTATGATGAAATCGTTTCGCCGTAACAGAGGGATGGATGTTATCTTGTCGTAAATCCGTTGGGCTTGCATGTCGTCAGCGACACGGAAACAAATAGCGTCGTGATTGCAGACGGCCTCAAAATAACCGTGTTTCTCAGCACCGTACACGCCGTGCTCTACACCATCAGGGTCGAGATATTTTATGAAGTAGCCCTCATCGGTGGTTAGCAAGGATAGCCCCTTGCGGGCAGAATCACGGCGATCAGTGTAAAGGTTGACTTTCTGCTGGCAGTCGGCGAGTTTTTCCAACTCTATCAGTCGGTCGAGCAAGGCAATGTAGGTAATCGACAGGCCGGTGAGGTAAGCTTTGTCGTAGGTTCCGTCTGTTTTTTTCCATCCGGCGTAACTCGGTGCCAGCAAGTTACCAGCTGGCCCAGCCAAAAACAGATTATTATTCGGGTCTCGCCTGGTCTCGATAAAGTTGGCACAGCGTTCCAGCTTTGGAAGGTAACGCTGTATCGATTTGCTATCGCGGCTGATTAAAAGCAGCTCTGACTGCATTAGTGCCCCGGCAGCAGTAAATTCCATACCCCAGTCGTGAATCTCTGGTCGGCCGTCACCCTGTTTGTATATCGCCGAATTATCACTGGCGCAGTCCATCAAGGCCCCGTCAGGTGCCGTCCAGTTAAAACTACCAAAGCTCCTGCTGGTCTTGCCATCACCCATCTGGTTAAACCACAAATCCTGTGCATTTTGTAGGAAGCTAATGTATGGCTCAGTCAGAAAGGGCAAAACGCAGTACGTCGGCCCATAGCTGTTCTGAACCCACCACGCACCCCACTTAGGCCCTTCTACGAAACCGTTCCATGATGGGTTGTATAGCATCGCTATGTTCTGGAACTCTGGGTCCGGCTCGAACATACGCCGCGCTGTGTCCAGAAGCTGCAGATACTCAACGTCCCCTTCGCCGCTAAAATAGCGCCCTTCAAAACACTCTGCCGCTAAGGCGCTGTTGGGCATCACCAGCCCTGTCAGAACTATTAAGCAGAACAAGATCAACAAGTATGACCATAAAAGGCCCGCCTGGGGCAGAGCCGTGGCGGGCCGCCATAAATCAGTTTTGACCACCATCAGCATCTCCTTCATCTTCGCCACGAGGACATCAGCCTCTTGCCTGTTGAATCTTGGGAATTGTTTCTGTTCCATGTTGGGCTCATTATTGCACGGAAGTATATCGTTATTCCACCCCTGGACTGGCATCTTCAGGCATAGGAACAGTGTCGAGCGCCTGCAGCTTACGAATCTTTCTGTAGAGATACTCTTGAAAATCTTGCTTAAAAGAGTGCTCCCGCTCAAGGCTCAGAAGGCGGATATCGAATAGAGATGTTTCTGCTCCAAATTGTAGCAATGATACCCTCTCCAATAAAGCGCCGCTGGTGAAGCCCAAGCTTGGTCGCACCACAGTATTATCGATAGGGAAAACACGATTCCGCTTGCGGAAAATGTCTATCAAACGCTGAACTCTTAATAGAGCCCGATGGTATTGTATTTCTTCTTTCAACATTTTCTCCTTAGAGCAACCGAACTCTCTGCTCGCAGCGCTATCTCGCGGCTTCCTGCTTGCCTGTTTCTCCATGAACCGTTTATAATATTTTCCTCCACAAAATTCCCGAAAACGTATTTCTACCCTGACGCTTTTTTTGAGTGTTTTATCTCTGACAAATTCCACCAGCAGCTTTGCAGCACTTGGGTTTACGTCATAAATATGCATTATGCCCCTCTGAGTGAGATACCTATTCTTAGTGCTGTTCAGTATTCGTGCGAACTTTTTCAAGTCTAATAGGTTCCACAATTCCCAACCCCACTCGGTTTTCGCTGCGAAAATTGACGAAATCGAGATACATGCACACTCAGCACATTTTTCACGAAGTAATTCCTTTACCAATTTTCCCTTGTCTAATAACTGCCAGACCTCTTCGGCGAATTTGGGACTTATTCGATGACAGGCGAACACCAGCAAACCTGTCCAGGCGACGTGCCCTATGCCTATTAACGCTTCAGGAAATTCTTTCAACCGCCTTTCCATAGCTTCATGGTTCAGAAGTTTCTGCCCTACTTCTTCGTTGGCCTCAAAAATCACACATAAAAGGTAAAAAACACCCCATGGGTCTATAGAGGAGCCTAATGTCTTGGCCAACTGGTCGATTCCGAGAGACGCGCACAGTCTATGCGATAGTCTGGGTTTTACGCTGGTGATGCTACTTACATAAACACATGCACTGCGTTCGTCATCGCAATGGCTAAATATGTCGGCCATCTTTGTGTTATCTAATAAAGGCGCCAGATCTCTGCCCACTGTGGGATTGGCTTTGCACACCGATGAAACGCACCGCACCAGAAGGGCTTTATCATTTAAACGGTTAAGTCTTTCCCCAAGTTGTTTCAGAGGGAAGGCACCGCAAAGCTCCGACCCCGCTTTTCCATCTGCTTGGGCGAGGTGGTTCAGCAAAACCGGTAATTTATCAATATTCCGTCTCTGGATTAGCCGAGCTGCAAGCTCTCTCTTTGATAGGCTTTTCCACAATTCCTGTGCCAATCTACTGTCGGATTGAAACAACAAAGCGAGGCACCTGAATGTAAGCCAGAGTTCCTCGGCACGAACTATTTTCTGTGCAACGACCTTAAGTAAGTCATGCCCAATATTAGCAGATTCAAAACGACTTGCTTCCTTCCTTATCCCGGACCGCAGAGGGTCGAGAAAGTCCATAAAAATCGTGTTATTTCGTGGACCCCTTCTCAAGCCATACTTACTAATTCTGATTAGAAAACTCTGCACCAAATCAAAAACGGGCAAAAAGTCATCTTGGAATTCAATGACTTTCGCCAGTAGCTTTTTTGAATGAAGTTCTGTCAACACTTCTATGCAGGAGTTGAAATCGAGGCTCATAATCGCTTCCAGCCCATTTGAGGCACCAGAAGTGGCATAGCTATAAACAAATGTTTCAAGTTCAGGTAGATGTTTTCTTTTTTTATACGTCTCGCCATATTCCCAGTATAATTTAGCCAAATCTGAGTTTTGTAAACCATAGAAGACATGGCCGTCTGCGCCTCTATGAATTGTAATTTCGCCTCGTTCGACCAAATCATTTATAACGTCTTCATTAAACTCAAGGACACGCAAAAGAAAACTCTCTGTCATTAAGACCCCTTCTTTAAAAAGGGCCGAAATTGCGACAAGCACCTCAGGGAACATAACATTTGCCCCTGCCATTCCATATTCCAAGTGTTCGAGCTTCCTGTTCACCCAGTCCTGCAAGCATTTTTTGGGGGTGTCCCTCCCCTTTTTCCCTCTAACTGCATCGAGGAGGTACCCTAACAATCTATAGCTTCCCGCGGCCCGCTCCATAATTCTTTCCCGTCTGTCCGCTGAAAAGGTACGACCGAACTCCGTTGACGTATAGAGGTCAATAATCTCGTTGGCATCCTCCAGCGGTTCCAACTGAGGAAAGAAACGCACATCGTTTATCGCTTCGGATGATAGATACTCACGTTTCTCAAACAAAGGTACCGAAGTGAATACAACGTGTTTGTTTTTGAGGTCGCGTAATCCCAGAACCAAGTCTTTCAACTTCCTGGGTTGCAAATGTATGTCTTCAATAATGTAAACACCATCGTTGCTCTTAACGTCACGTAACAGACCAGGTACATCAACTGGGTTATCGCGGGTGCATTGAAAACAAAACACTCTCACTTTTCCATCCTCATTCAGTTTATAGGTGAAGCTCCTAATCAATGCTGTCTTGCCAGCTGAAGGTGCGCCCACCAGCATTGAAATTGTGTGATTCGAAATATGCGTCTCTAAAGCTGCCAATTTTCTTTCATTTATGAATACCGTGCCTTCATCGAAATCAACTGCAATGGGCCCGCCTTCGCGAAACCACCTACGTTCCTCAGAAGCACCAATTCTCAACACATCTTTGACTGACATAAAATGAGCAGGGCTGACAGCCGGGAGGGCTTCCTGGCCAGCGGGTTTTGCTGCTGCATCTTTTTCAAAAGCAACCCTTGTCTTGTACAGCTCCGATAAATGTTCCTGTAATCCATTAGCTTGCCCGCTAAATTTCCTGTCCTGCAATATTTGTTCACACTCCTCCGGCGTCAAATAACAGTCTTGGCCTGCCTTTGCGAGAACCTCATCAGTGATATTGCCACTTCTAAAATCTACCTTTTCCAAAATCTTCTGATTCATTACATACAGACTCTGTATAGTGCCTTCATACTTGAGCACCTTATTACCATCAAAGAAATGGTATGAAAACGGGCCCATTGGGGGCCGTAGTTCATCTGGAACTGCTCGTGACCACTCCGGTAGTCCCGCAGACAACCCCAATTTCTTATACAAAATGACGACATCCATATAGTCCTTCACACCTTTGGGTATGCTGAGCAGCTCCATATCTCGACCGAGGGAGGGATGGTATTTTTGGCTGACACAGCTCAACAGAAGATATGGGGCAATAAAACGCTCCGGTAATCTGCACCCAGCTCGCTCAAGTTCCTCCCGTGTCAGGATCTTCCATTCCGGCTGGCGTTCTGCTGGTGACGCTGCAATTAATTGAAAAGTCAAACCTCTTGTGTCTAAAACAACGCAAATCTCAGAGAAATTCAGAGGGCTTGAAAAATTTCTTCTATGTTGTCTTTTAGACCTTTGCATGCTTTTTAATTACCAACACTTATGTAACCTCAAAAAACACTTTAGACCTTTCCTTGACCTTTCATAAAACCTTTAATATCAAAGACTTAAGTTGCATAGAGGGCCAAATTCTGCCATACTACAATGAAACTGAAAAGGGCATTAGACCAATTTTAAGATTATACAGGGCCCAGCAAATTGTAAATTGCCTATGTCAAAACGAGTAGCTGCAAAAAGCAAGAAGGCCGGCAAGCCCGTCAAAGCACTGCCGGCCTTTACCGACAGCAAGGAATCGCGCCGGTTTCCCTCCATTGTGCGGGATCGGCTGCGGGATGTCAAGTCCAGGAAATCTGATGCAACGACCAGATACTTATATGTCAACGCAGCAGCCCAGACGAGGATTATCCGACACACAGTTGCCCTTTCCTCGGTGCGGCTGGGACAAACAGCAAATCCGCAGAGTAGCGAATCGCCGACGGAGTGGGGATGCGCTTTCGATGACCGGTACCGTTACGTGGTTATTGCGGGGTGCTCGCCTGCGAATTACAGGCAAGCAATCAAATCCATAGAGAAATCAACACTTCATCAGGGTTTTGATCAACAGCCAGATCATAGGTCAGGCGGTAAAAACCAACAGCATTGGGAGCATATGGGCTTCGCAAGGGTGTGATAGGTGGCAGATTCCGCGGCACAACCGAATTTTGACCAGCGCTCCTTCGAGGAGTTCAAGGAAAGACTGCTTGCAGAGTTGTCGGCCCTGGAAAGGTCTGTTACCGCAATCCGCGAATTGTGTTCACAAAAGCTGGCTCCACCGACAGCGTTACCTTGTGGGTCATGCCCGAAAAGTGAAACCCCTCATAAACCGTGCAAGCGTCTTGAGGCGTACCTTGATGGTGCTTACAAGGGCAGGCTTCACGGCGAGACAACAATTGGCGTGAACCTCGATGAAGTCAGGGATCGGAAGACGCCTGCCGTGCAAGACAACGGGGGCGAGACGACGAGCCGAGTGGACCGAGGAGCACTCCGAGGCTTTAGAAAGGTGGAGCCGTTTGACGCGATGGAGTCGTACAAGCCGTGCTGGCACCTTTTGACGCTCGAGCAGCGAGAAGTCGTGTATCTGCATCATGGCGAAGGCAAAGGCAAGAGCGAGATTGCTGTGCTGCTCGGCAGGAGACCCAGCAGTGTCAGCGGTCGGCTCAAGAGAGCCGAGAAAGTAAAGGAGGAGTATGACGCAAAAATGCGCAGGCAGGAGCTTAGACTCCAACGGGAGCTTGAAGCGAAATCTAGCGAAATTTGACGAACTGGCGCGAAATCCAGTTGGGCTTATAGCTGTGAAGAAATTTCGTCGCATGGAGACATTTTAGTCAGGACGAATTGGTCGATTGCTCATGGCAGTAGTGAACAGGGCAGAATCAGTTGTTTAAGTGACCGGCGGTCGTCTCCATATCGGCGGCCGATATGGGGCGGCCTCAACAAGATCTGCGAGTTCTTCTTGGAGGTACTATATGGAAGACACGAAGCATAACACGATTGCCGATAAGTGCAACAATGCTGAAGAACAATTACTGACCCCCGACATTGACAAGGCCGAACTGCGGGCGATAGCCCTTGACAAGATCAAGATCAGCGAATCTTGCCGCCGCGATAGCTACGATCATGATAATCTCGATTCTTTAGCGAGATCTATAGCAAAGGATGGCTTGCTCCAGCCTGCAGCAGTAAAAGAAGACGGGTGTGACAACTACACCCTGATATTCGGTTCTCGGCGCTATTTGGCTCACAAGCAACTGGGGAGGAAGACCATCCTCTGCTACGTACTTAATACTACTCCAAGGAAAGCCGCGGTTCTTTCCTTCGTGGAAAACTGGCAAACAGAGAAAATACACCCCATAGAGCAGGCAAGAAAACTAAAGCTAATCAAAGAGCTGTTTGGCTTTCAGGAGGATGGTGAACTCGCCAAGGAAATCGGCTGGCCGCAAAGCCTTGTGGCCGAGCACCTGGCAGTTCTGCGTCTCCCGCAGGACGTCCTCGACCAAGTCGGGACGGAGCCTGAAAGCCCCTTTAAATTTACCCATGCTCTGGCTTTGTCTAAGCTGGAACGAACGAAACGACTTAACAAGCTAATGGAAGCCCGGCAGCTTCAAAAAAAGATTATCGAGCATAGGATTCCATCTTCAGAACTGAAATCGCTCGTTCATCTATTCAAGAAGAACCACTATGACCGTCTGCCTGACCGGCTGCGAACGTATCTACTGAACAAGAAGGCCATGTCTTCACAAGTGGCCATGCTGTATTTGGAACCGGAGAGCGTTGTCGAGGGTAAGACAGAGGCGGCCAATCGCCGGCGTAATATCGCGAAGATGCTAAGTAAGGCGGAACTCGAGCAACTTATAGTCAAAGCCGTTAAAGGTGAATGGCCGTACGACAAGACTAAGCAGAAGGTATTGGGCATGATTGAGGATCGACTGGTTCCTACAGAAAAGACAAGGGAGGAACCGGAATCGATCGACCAAAAGTTGCTGGGGGATATTTCGCTCATTGGGCGGAGGCTCGAGGCCTGCGACAACGAGTTGTCGGACCTGGCCAGATCGGATCCAAAACGCTTAGAGCGGCTTCTCAGACAAATTAAGGAGCTTCGAAACAAACTCGAAGATTTCATAGGAAACACCCAAAATATTCTTGACCGCCACAAAGTGAGCGGCATTGCACAAGGTGAGGAGACAGATAATGTTTCAGTTGGCTGACGTGCTTGAACAGTCATTTGAAAAGCTGCAAGACCTTCGTGATTTTATTGCCGGGCAGGACAGAGGAATCTACGAGGTGCCGATGTCTAAAGTCTCGCTCGGCGAGGACGGTATATTACGTGCTGGCGCATTCAAAGGTCGACTAACAAAACCTGCACTCGTCGGCCTGCTCAACACCGAAGGCATCCCACTCGCATTCGTTTTGTATCACTGCCCTGCGGACCTTTTGGTGACGATGGTGAGACGGCTTGCCCAAGAACAACAGGGATCCATAGTGGTCCAGACTACGGACGGCGTGGCGACAGGCATAATGCCAGCTGATCGGCAGCCCATAACACATGATATGCTTGTGGACCGGTTAGGTGTTGATCGGCCCATCAAGGAAGCCACGTATAGTGCAGATTGCCTTCGCATAACTGCTACCACACGCGGATCCAAGGAGCTTCTGCCGAACGACACATTCGGGTTCGGTTGGGAGCTGATCACAAGCGAGAACGGCTGGCGACCCACCGAAGCGTGGCGATGGGTCGTACGAGAAGTGTGTAGTAATGGTGCCGTTGGCTTTGACAAAGATCCCGTTTTCAAGAGGTCATACAACAGCCGCGAGCCAACTTTGGTATCCATGCAGAAATTACTGGATGTACTTGAAAATGACATCCGGCCACCAGAGTTGAAATCTACAATAAAGTGGGCAGCTAATAAACGGATAGGGAGAGATCGTGAACCTGTTATTAGTTACTTAGCGAGACGGTTGCAGGGAGATCCCACAAAGATGGAGTTCGATGGGATGGGCATAAGCACCACCTGGTATGACCTAATGAACCGTGTAACATCGCTAGCCAGACTTTACAGCTTGGAACTGCGCCGCCGGTATGAGGTTGAGGGCGGTATCCTTTTGAACTGGTTCTTGCGCCAGGGGCGAAGCAGACCACCATGGCGGAGAATGTCGTGTGATGAGTGTGAGGTCTGGAATGTAAGTAAACTAAGTGGGCAAGATGCAGTAGTCGAAACCAACAGCCCGAGCTCTTTATCAGTGTAACGAAAAGGCCAGCGGCACCTGGTAAGAATACCCGCTGGCCGCCGGCAGCATGCGACAATGCAGCTGGCGCCTTCAATATCAGGGGTGGTTGGCAAAAAGTCAAGCGAAAGATGTGTAGCCGCAGCAAGACGATTGTGCGGCAGTAGCAGCCAGGCAAATACCCGGAACGAAATTACTTTGGTCAAAGAAAGATGGAGGTCTGATTATGAATTATCTGGCAAATCGTGCGAGCCTGGAAGCGAAGCTCGGAGACTATCTGGAGCGAGCTTGTGAGGCCGGGGGTACAGCAGTTTTACGGACAGGGTGTAGGAAGGCTACGCATAAACGATGTCCATAATCAAAGGCAAAGGAGATCGAAATGATTACTGAAGAAGTCAAGATCAGAACCACCATGGCCCAAATCGCTGAAGGTAAATTCCTTACCATTGAGGTACCAGCAACCTCTATTCCTCCCTCCCTTAGATCTGGAAAAGAGATCGCTGATTCAATCAAAAAATTCTTGGAGGAAACAGAACGAGCTCACCTGGAAGAGAGACTCAGCCGTTTCCTAAAAAGAGCACACGAAGCTGAAACGAACGGCAACTACTTCAGAGCAGGCAGAGCCTTTGCGTTAGCACTGCTTTGTGAGGGTCGGTTGCGAGATGAGGTTACAGATGTTTGTGGGTATGTGCGTCACGCTATGCCGGTGTATTGAGGTATGAATACGCATCGCTGCCGGAGTAGTGCAGTGTACGGTAATTGGCTGAACACGTACTGCCGCTTGCCCATGGCTGTGAGTAAATATGTGGTAGATAATTTGACCGGATACGGCGGGAATATGGATGGAAGCATTCAGATCTGTCTTACGTGAACAGGCGTATCGTGCGAAGACAAGGCTTAGGCAAGCAAGGCAGGAAATATTGAGCATCAAACCGTTAATTTTTGAATCGAGGATCCCCACAATGATTAACAAAATCTTTCAGGCAGTCGAAGCCGCGCTCAGAGCTGCGACGTACCTGCTCATCTTAATAATGGGTTTGTCGATCGCAGGTCTCGGTGCTTTCACAATTCTCTTCCTCGCTATTCGCATTGGGCAGTTTCTGTACGCGCTAATCTTTAAGGATAAATGGCTATGACGCAGTTCATCGGCAAGCTCTGGCAATGGATTCTGAATCGTTCTCCGCGAAATGCAGCGACGCCGGACGTGCAGCCCATACCGCCTGGCAGCATTCCCAGTCCAGGTGTCTCAGACGGCGGGTGTCCTATCGAAACAAACGTTCGTACCGAGTCGATCGCGGACCTATTCTTCAAACTCGGCTCTACACAGTCTGCATCGCGAGAGCCCGATGGGCAGTTGATAACAACGGAAGACAAGCTTGCTCAGATTCTCGGTTGTGGCCACGTGGTTACTCAACTCCAGGCAGTTGACCGGCCAGGAGAACACATAATAGGAATTGCAGGGCCGTGCGAGCAATGCAAAGCTGACAACCAAAGGCTACTATTGAAAGGCGAGCTCAGCATCTTCGATGCGGAGAGGCTGTCGTTGGTTTGTACCGACTGCGGAAAGAGTACCCCTTCAGGCCTGTTGTGCCACCCAAAGCATTGCGTGGAAGAGGTCCAGCCCGATGGTACGCGGAGCTATCTTCCTCAGGAACAATCTGTGCAACTTGAAAGACAGCGTACCGCACAGATGCCTCTACAGTTCATCGCTGGTTTGCTTGGTGAAGAGATTCCACAACCATCCCAAGGCCGGCAGGAGCCCAAAAACGATGCATAGAAAAGCCCATATTCACATTCTTCTGGCGGCATCTCTTCTCGCCGCATCCTCGTTCACTGAGGCCGTGGTGAACGGTCCATTACCGATAGCCAAGCTCTGCGATTGTACTGCGGGTGCAGTCGTTCACAATAGGCCGTCTCTTGAGGAATCCAGTATGAATCAGAACAAAGACCCGTCAAGGAGCGATTTTCTTTTCAGAGACAGGCAAAAACGGTGTGGGTCGCTTGAGCCCGACGGCGAATGGCTTGAGCTTGAAGAAGAAATCCGCCGGCGGCATCTACAGCATGATCCAGCTGTCCAGTGGCTGGCGGGAATAGCAGCCCCCGGCAAGACCAGAAACAGTTCGTGGGCCAGGGAGAAGATCCGCATCATCTTGGAGGCGGAACGCATCCAGGATATGAGAACTGGGGACGTCTTCCGGCCACTCGCGCCAAGAGAGTTGCTCATACAAGGCGACCTATATCTCTGCAATCAAGTCGACGGCATCCCCTGGATGGTCCCGACAAATGCCCTGACCCGCGGGATGTTGTTAACAGGACCCCAGGGAGGCGGGAAAACGCGTCTGCTGATTTGGATATGCCATCAGCTCAGCGATCGCAATATCCCCTATTTCATCCTTGACCCAAAACAGGAACTCAAGGACTGGGCTGATTATCTCGGTGCGAGCTACGTTGCCGTCGACGACATAAGCATCGACCTTTCGCCGCCGCCTGGGCTGACATACGAGCAATGGCTAAGGTCCTTGATGCCCCAGTTGGGGGAGATCCTTGGCGTAGTCTACGGTATTGAGATCCTCCAAGAAGCTGCGACAATTTGTATTGACCAGCGCGAGAAGTACATTAAGGAGACTGGCAAGGATACTGAGCTCTGCCTCAACGATCTCTACACGGCTGTTCCCTTCGTCACCGACATTTCCAGGGGCCGCAGAGCCGGCTATCGCGATGCAGTAACAACCGGTCTGAGCCGGATTTTGACAGGAACCGGTGACTTGTTCCGGTGCCGCAAAGGAATCGACCTGGCGACGTTACTCAATCAGAATCTGATCCTCGGCTGCCGATCGATTACCGATGAGTTTGCTGCGAAATTCCTTGCTCTCTATTTGCTCTACTGGTTGTACGAAGCCGAGAGGTTCTCCTCGCCTACCGACAGCCTCAAAAGGGTGCTGGTCCTCGATGACGCCACCCTATACCTGCAAAAGCGGACCGGCTTCGACTCACTTTCAAGCACCTCCAGTTTCACGCATATATTCGCTCGTCTGAGGTCAAGCGGTAATTCCATAATAGCTACTACACAAATCCCACATTTGAGCGATCCGGGGCTGCTTGCTTTGTCCAATACGATTCTCTGCGTGGGAGGGCTTCATTACGGCGAAGACACGAAGTTGCTGACCCAAATGCTGAGCCTTAGTGAAGAGCAGCGCAGAGCAATCCCACATCTTCGAAAGCGTGAAGTTATCGGGATATGTGCTGGCTCGGCATGGCCAAGAATTGTCCATGGAAGCACCGTGGAGGTACTTAACGCGGGAAAGGATACACATGCATAGAATTGGAGACAATGACAATCCATTCCGCTTTGAGGAATGGAGAAGCCTTTTCGAGCCTCAAAGAGCGAAGCCACACCCCGGTCCGAAGAGCTGCGCTTCAGAAAAATGCACAGCTCCAGCGGACAATTCAACTGCCAAAGGGCCTGACCAGGCTGAAATCCAGGCGCCGCTTCCGGTTAAGGAGATGGTTCTGGCGTTAGATATTGTTACGTTCATGACGTCAACCTATAGAGAGAGATTAAAACGCATAGACTCGTCTGTCAGCGAACTCCAGGAAACACGCCGAAATCTGGTGAACAAAGGGCTCATCAAGGAAGTCTGGTTTGGTAAGGTCCTGCTGCTGGCGCCAACAGCAGAATTGTACGCTATCCTGGGTATGCCCTCGCCCTACAAACGCAATGTCTGGGACATACATTCCTTCCTTATTCTTGTCGCAGCCAAGCTCGTCGAAACCAACCCACTGGTCAAGCACGTTAAGACCGAGGTTTCCCTAGGAGATTCAAGCTCGACCGTGGACCTCATCGCTTACCTGAAAGATGGTAACCGGTGGGCATGCGAAATCATCCACAAGGGCATCACCAACGTCTCTGCGAACGCTGCAAAGCTTCAAGGCAAAGGCTTCTCCCAGGTGGTGTTTCTGTGCACCGATTTTAATATCAAACAAAGGGTCTGGGCACTTATTCGAAATGCCGGCTTCGCCCCCGAGTTCCAGTCGGTGATTCGTTGCACAATCTTCAGTTCGCTTCTACGCCAAAGAAAACAGATGATTTTGAGGGACACACCATGATCCGGATTAGCCCGAGGAAGATCCTCTTAGCCGCTGCGATAATATTCCTGCTATCGCGGACCCGCAAGCTCATTGAGTTTCTCTCCGCGTTGAATGCCAGCGACATCCTGACGCTCCAGCCCCTGCGAGACAGCCCACCTCAAGCCAGATATTTCGTTACCCTGATGGTTCTGGCCCTTGCCTACGTGACCGTCTATTTCCTTCTGCTAAGGAGAAAGTGAGTTTGACATGTTCGGAATAAATAACAAGCCGAAAGAAAACAACAACGTGCCTGATGAACATATCGAGAATACGCCGGCGGATATCGACAACTGCCCTGAGGGGTGCCCCGTTGAGGATTTTGACTTCGTACCCGGCCCCGCTGAAGACGACGTCCAGACCCTGAATGCATTGATTGAAGGCGCCAAAAAGGAACTTTGCAGTCAGCTCCAAAAGATCGCTGGAGACAATCAAGAGCTGGCAAGAAGGCTGCAGGACTATCTGGAGATAGTGGCTGAGTGTCAGAAAGAAACAGCGAAGCTGGCAAACAACACCCTTGAGCATTACGTTCTCTATCCGGTTATCGAGACGCTTGACCTTATAACCGCCCATATTGTCGAATTGCGGCGAGAGGCAAATTCGCTGGTGGGCGCCGATGCACACTGTCCATTGCTCAAGCCTGTATTGAGCTCAATCACCAATATCACCAAGTTGGCCCAGGCCAAACGCGAATACCTGGGCATGCAGACAATATGCCCCCAGCATCTCGATGAACTTGACCCGGAGAAACACGATGTCAGGCAAGTAGTCGAGGCCGATGACGCCGGCAAACACCGCAAGATACAAAGAACCATAACACCGGGCCTTATCTACCACGGCAAGGTGCTGCGGCAGGCGAAAGTCTCTGTTTATCGTCACAATCCAAACCAACAGCAGAATTGAAAGGGAAACAAGATGAAGACCGCAACAAATAGCGTTGAAGTCTACCTCGGCATAGACTTGGGTACGATAACGAATCAGATGGCAATCCTCGACAAGACTGGCATCCCGATTGTGCTGGCCAATCTGGACGGCGACCTGACCACAATCACCCTCGTGTCTGTGGCGAGCAATCCGCCTGTTGTGGGAAAAACCGCAAAACCAGACAAGTTCCTCAATCCCACAATGGTGGCGGCATTATTCAAAAGGCATATGCACCTGGAGCCGCCTCCAGTGCTCCTCGCCTCCCCGGACGGGACAGAATATACTCCGGTTAGCCTGTCGGCAGAGGTGCTCCACTTTATGAAAAGGGGTGCCGAGAAGCTTACTGGCAGCACCATAAAGAAGGCTGTAATAGGTGCACCGGCCTACTTCGAGGAGCCAGCCCGACGTGCGACCAAACAGGCAGGCCTTATA
>Ga0315275_10002314_pt1 | contig 17105 bp, 22 predicted proteins | sample YL17G03_0_MG_FD_205557 | JGI IMG/M metagenome (GOLD analysis project Ga0315275, IMG submission 205557) | Sediment microbial communities from Yellowstone Lake, YNP, Wyoming, USA - YL17G03_0 | ecosystem: Environmental > Aquatic > Freshwater > Lake > Sediment | place: USA: Wyoming | collected... | reverse complement strand
AAAGAAATGTCTCTCCTTTTAACCGCTTGTTTTTTGTATGTGAAGTTTTCACAGATAATGATGTTGCTTTTTCAGGAATTGTTCAAAAAGATAGATATGATATGGTTATTGATTTGCAGGATGCAAACAGACCTTCAAGAAAAGACTGGACACCTGATTTTTCTTATCAAATTCCTATTTTAGAAGGAGAAAAGCTGAGATTTTCAGACTTGGCAGGAAAACCCCACAGGGAAGAAATTATAAGAATTTCTCAAGATATGCTCTGTCTTCCAGAAGGAGCTTATGCTGATTTTGTTAAAGTTAAAGATGGCTGTTTTTTCTATCATGATTTAGTTATTCGCAGCTTACAAAAGAGTTGAAAATTATATTCATTTCTAAAAGCATTTAAATATCCTAAAAAATATTATAATCATATGAAAAAGTTGCCTTTTCTAATCGGGGTGTTGGTTGTTTTAGCAATTGGATTAATTGCTTTCATATTTTTTCTTATGAATTCTCATGCTCCAACTGAAAAAAAGCTGCCTACATTTTATAATTATACTGAAATCTCTCTTTTAAAAGGAAAATATCTTGTTGGCGAGTTTCGTCAGGAAGGAAAGATGCTTACAAATCAGATTTACTCTCCAAATTATGATAATCCTGAGTGGAATGATCAGCATCCTCTTGAAGTTTTCAAAATTCTTTTCATGATTCAAAGCAATTCCATGAAAAACCAGACAGTTTATTCAGGCCAAACTCTAAAAGAATATGCAATAAATGAAACAAGCGATTGGCAGGAGGATTCCGAGTTATCTTATCCTTACTGCATTTTCAAAAAACAAGTCACTTCAGGATGGGGAACAAGAATAAACGCAATCTGCGAGGATAGTTTTAATCTTATTTTAATCTCAAGCCAGTCCAGAGATGAAGCAAGAGCAAGAGCTTTAATGAAAGAAGTTCTTGATGTGATGATTAAGAGATAATTTATTTTTTATGTATTTTTATCCAATCTGTATCTGAACTTTCTTTTGCATGTTTAACCCATGAATATCCAATATGGCTACAACATACCATTTTACTGAAGAAGCATTTGCTTTTCCAAAAGCATTCAAAACTCCAATTCCCATATTTATTATTTTCTGCACTTCAGGTGAAATTCCGGGCATTGTAAATAAATTTGCAGGTATTTTCAGAGAAAAATCATATCCACTCTCTCCAACAGGATAAATTTGCTTTCCTTTTACAGGCATGTAAAAATCATAAAATGTTTCTTGTCTTCTTTCCTTTCCTTGTCCAGTATTTTGCACTCCAATTAACCCTATTTTCAAACTTTCAGCTTCAACAGGTTTTTTTAATTTCAGTATTATTTTTCCTTTTATCTCCTCTCCAGTTGAAAACTGATATTTTTCAAGATTCAAAGCTATCTTTCCTTTCATTCTTGTTATAATCCATGAAACAAGAAGTCCAATCAAAACCAAAGCAAAAATACCTAAAATAACATAACCCCAAATTTCATTTGCCATAATATTTTGATGGAATTTATGTTTAAATAACTTTTTAGTTTCCCTGCTTCAACTCTCTATAAACTCTCTTAATGAAGTCTATTTTGTCTTCTATTCTTATGATATCACTTCTCGCTTGACCCAAACCAAAACATTTAAATACTAACACATATTACACATATTACACATGGAGGACACAAAACAAACAAAATGGTAAATATAACTCTGTCTGTTTCAGATGAACTGAAAAGGGAAATGGAACAATTTCCAGAGATGAACTGGAGCGAGATAGCAAGAGCTGCAATTAAGCAGAGAGTAATTATGCTTGAACAATTCAAAAAGTTCACTAAAAACAGTACACTAACAGACGAAGATGCTCTAAGACTCGGAAGAAAAGTCAGCGAAGCACTGGCAAGAAGAAGAAAATAATCGGAGTAAAATGAAATTAGTAATTGATGCAAATGTTCTGTTTTCCAGTTTGATAAAGGAGAGCAAAACAACAGAATTAATAATAAATCCTTTTCTTAGTATTTATGCTCCCGAATTTCTTCTTGAAGAATTTTACAAACATAAATCTGAAATTCTGGAAAAAACAAAAAGAAGTGAACTAGAATTTGAAGAAATATTCAATTTAATCAGGCAAATAATAAATATAATTCCCGATGAAGAATTTATGTATTATCTTAATGAAGCAGATAAAATATCTCCAGACCCAAACGACTCTATTTATTTTGCTCTTGCATTAAAAATGAATATCTCAATTCAATTTGGAGTAATGATAAAAAGCTGAAAGAGCAAAAAAGAGTAAGAATTTATTCTACTGAGGAATTAATTAAAGAGATTGAGAGTTAGTTTTCTGGTTTCAGTTGGTGGTCGTTCATATTGGTTGGTAATGGTAGAATGCACCTGAAATAATAATCCAACAAAAAAGTTTCGCTTTCGAGAAATCAATAGAAAAATAAAACAAGTACGAATGCAAAACTTTTTTCTACAAAAGGCGAAAAATTTAATTAATCCAAAAAACCTAAATCATTCTTCGCATTTGCTCTTCATTTTCCAACATTAATTTTGAGATTTACTTTTTCTTTAGAATAGTTAATTCCCTTTCAACTCCTGTCTTTGTCGTATAAATTTTAGAAGAATGCACAAAACCCAAATTTGTCAAATCTTGTTTCCATTCATCATAATAAAAAGGAGTTGGAGCATAAGAACCATATTTATTATATTCTTGTCTCTTTGAGGGATTATCCAGTAAACATTTTCCTTTTTTATTTAAATGGAAATATGCTCTTTCAAGAGCTTTAAATTGTTCTTGTTTTGAAAAATCCCAGATTACTGTCCAGCTAAAAATAATAATATCAAACTTTAAATCTTTATTTAACTCTTCAAAAGCTATAGGCAGAAGAGTAGAATTAGAAATATTAATATTTTCTTTCTTCAATCTTTTTTTAAAAACATTTAAATATTTTCTTTGTTTATCAACACCAAAATATCTAAAACCTTTTTTTATTAATTCAATTCCAATTCTGCCTGTTCCTGCTCCAATTTCAAGTACGCTCTGATTTTGTTTTAGTAAAGAAAGAATTTCAACTAAATCAGAAGGAGGATTAACCCCAAAAGTTTTGACTGCAAATTCTTCAAGATTTTTTATTGAAAGAGATTTATAAAATGAATCGTTATTCATACAAATTTTAGGTATCTTAATTATTTAAGTTTTCTTATTCCTCCCCCTGCTGTAACTCCCTATAAATCCTTTTTATAAATTGTATTTTGTCCTCTATTTTTATCATGTCCGAACGCGCCTGCAAAAGCAATCCAACAATTAAACCAAGTCGCAAGAAAAAATTTCGCTTTTTCACTATATTTTTTATATCTGAAAATGCAAAATTTTTTGAGACAGATAGTTGCCTTTCGGCAAGAGTCATATTAGGGAGAATTAATTAAATTTTTTCATTTAAGCGTTTTTGAGGTAAGCACATTGGTAAATGCAATAACTGCTGGAACAAGAATGACTGCAATGCCGATAAGTGTCATACTTTGATAAATATAACTTGTTTGAAACACTTGTCCTGAAAATATTATTATCTCTTTGTTTGGCTGAAGAATCATTGCGAGAAAAAGTTGTATAAATACGCAAGCATAAAAAATAATCGGTTGATACCAATATGATTTCTTTCTCATGGTCGTAGATACCTTCTGTTCCTTTTGACGATAAATAACCAAAGCAAAAATCTGGAATATGGTGTATGTAGCAAGATACCAACCTAAGAAATTTGAAAATGGAATTCCAAAATAACAGCCAGGATTATTCCAAATGTATGCTTTATTTATACTCGCAAAGATAGGGTCAAGAACATAATCCCATGAAGTAAGAAGAGCTGAGGCTATGATTGGAATCAATACAATATTAGCACCTTTTAATTTATTGTTGTAATTGCCTACTAAAGATTCAGCAACAACCCAAAATACATAAGCTACAAGGCCATAGGCAAACATAACAATAATAGGAAAACCCATTAATTTTGGCCCAAAGACTCCGGTATAATGAAATACTCCATATGGAAAGCCAGTAGCAATACTCAATGCTTCATAACAAAAGCTTACTATCATTCCCACTCCCATTAAGATTAAAACATTTTTTATTCCGAAATGAGTAATTCCATGCATAAAAACAAATATGCCCAGTGAAATACCGAGGAAAGGTACAAGAACAGCTGCATTTACCCCTATAAAACCAGCTATTACATTGCCAACTATAAAAAGAATACTCATTATTGTTAATAGTCTCAACAAATTTTGGTCTTTCATGTTTTTAGAATATAATTATAATCAACTAATTAATTATATAAACATTATGCTTTTTGAAGAGCTTATTAAAGTTATTGTTCCTTTTTTTCATCCACTTTATTTCAAAAATCCAAAGAAAAACAATCAAATTTTATAATCTAAAACTATTCTATGTATTTTTTGCTCTCTTTTCATTCTTCTTAATCCGCATAAAAAAGATAGGAGATAAACCAGAACAGATAGAGGCTAAGTATCCTATAACTAGATTTCCTTGGCTAAGTTCTACCTCACTGTTTTTTAAAGCTGTTTGATAATCTACATATGCTGGATTTTGAGTTGCACTATTTATATGACTATTCAGTATTGCTAACTCATTACTCCTTGATTGGTGAACAAATCTTAAATATTCTTCAGGAAGCCCTGCAGGAAGTTTTTCTATTTCATCACTCTCAAAAAGACCTACAGAATGATGTCCGGGTATTCCTTTTGATAATTGTGAAATTCTTTCTTTGCACGCATAAATACTTTGATTCAATGCGACTGTTTCTTTATTCATTTCTGGGAGGTTATGCACATAATTATAAGTCAACTTTCCACCTAAACCAATTGCTGTAAGAATTGATACAGATGCAATTGTTGCTCCTATGTTTCTGAGTGTTTTTTCTTTCATTTTTCTATTTCCTTTAAGAATTCTAAGGCGACTCTCTTACCATCATCCCTTCAATAAAACTGATTTTACTATCTTATTAAATCTATTCCTCCCTCTCCTTCAACTCCTTATAAATCCTTTTTATAAATTGTATTTTATCCATTCTTAATCATATCACTCCTTGCCTGAAATAACAAACCCCTATTCGTACGTCTACACAGAAACATTTAAAAAGTTTGTAGACGTACAATAATCATGGCATATGATGAAATAAAGAAAAGAAATGGAAATCTCTATTATTATAGAGCCCACTCTCTAAGAATCGGAGAAAAAATAGCTAAAATAAGAAAATATCTTGGAAAAAATCTAGATAATAACAAATTAGAGGAAAAAAGAAAAAAAGCAGACGAAGAAATATTGAAATTTCTTAAAGAAAAAAGAAAAGAAATCCTTGGAAAATTAAAAGAAAAGATAATAAAAATTCTTAAAGAAGAAGGAATCAAAAAGGCAGGAATATTTGGAAGTTTTGCACGCGGTGAACAGAAAAAAGGAAGTGATATTGATATTGTTATAGAACCTGCAAAAAATATGGGTTTTGAGTTTGCTGGACTTTCATTCAAGCTTTCAGAAGAGTTAGGAAGAAAAGTGGATTTAGTAACTTACAAGTCATTGCATCCTTTATTAAAGTCCTCAATATTAAAAGAAGAGGTGAGGATAATTTAAATGGAGAAAATAGATAGGGATAAAATATTTATTCAGCATATATTTGAAAATATAAAAGACATTAAAGTATTTACAAAAGATGTTTCAAAAGAAGAATTGGAAGAGAATAAGGAAAAACTAAAAGCAGTTGTTAGAAGTGTTGAGATAATTGGAGAGGCTGCAAAAAATCTTTCGAAGGATTTTAAAAAAAAGACAGCAGAAATTCCTTGGAAAGAAATAATAGGAACAAGAGATATATTTATTCATCACTATTTTGGAATTGATATTGATGTTCTATGGAAAATAATTACAGAAGATCTTCCAAAGCTTGAAAAACAGCTTATTAAATTAAAGAAATAATTATTCCCTCTCCCTCAATTTCCCTGCTTCAACTCCCTATATACACGTTTTATAAAATCAATCTTATCCTCTATCCTAATTATATCGCTCCTAGCAGATAATAATAACCCAATAGCGAAAGGAGAAACAACTCTTGTATTCTTTTTCTCAATCTTTATTTTTCCTTCTCCAATCCACTTAAGCACTTGCTGAGTGTTCTGAATATCCATTAAATCCTCCAAGACTTCACGTCGTGCTTCTTTGAGTATTGGAAAATCCTTTCCTTTCTTTTGAACAGCAGCGAGCATGAAATGCGAGCTCATCTGCTGTCTCTTCACACTCTTGATATGTCCTTTGTAATTTCTCAAAATCATCAATCCACGAGAAGCACAATGTCTAAATCTTCTCTTGAGTACTTCTGTCTTGTCTATTGTTTCCTCTAAAATCTCTCTCAATGTCTCTGGTGTAAGCTGTCTGAAAGCCTTCTCAAGCTTATCCAAGTTTAAATCTGTTCCAGCGACGAAAAAACCATTGTCATTCACTCCAACTTCCACATCTCTCTGATTGATTCTAGCAGCTGCAAATGCAATTGCTCTGCTTAGCGCATCATTTACTCTCCTTCCAAACAAGCAATGAAACAAAATATAGTTCTTTCCATTGTCATCTCTCTTCTCAACCAGCTCTTTTATTGTTCTCTCCCTGTATTCTTCAATCAAAATTCTGTTTTCATGCGGAATTAATGAATAATCATATTGTGCTTTCATATAATCATGTATCATTTCAGCTTCCTTCCTCTGAATATAGCAATATTCTTGTATAAAATTCAAAATATCACTCTTACTTTTGTTATGTTCCATCTTATCATTGATTAATTTCCTCAATTTTCCAATAGAAAGAGCAGAATCAAAAGAAAGAGGAAGCATTTCGCTCGCCCACGACGGAATAGTTGGCTTCCTCCCCTCTGCACTTCTTACATAAATATTCATTCCTTTTGCATACAAATACATGTATTTACTTCCTCCAAGCACAAAAACATCTCCTTTTCTCAGTTTTTCAAGAAAAACTTCATCAACCTGCCCAATTCTATGCCCCTGCATCATAACATTTGCAAAACTTTCATCAGGAATTGTTCCAACATTAGTCATATATATCACTCTGGCCATCTTTCCTCTCTTTCCAATCTCTCCTTTCTCAACATCATACCAAATTTTAGCATAAATATGGCTCTTCTCAAGCTCATACTCTCCAGAAAGATAAGAAACAACAGAATAAAAATCTTCTTTGCTCAAATTTCTGTAACAATAACTCTTTTTTATCATTTTAAGCATCTCATCCACTTTCCAAACCTTTCCAATTGCCATTCCAAATATCTGCTGAGCTAAAATATCCAAACAATTCTCAGGAATATGTATTTTATCAATCAATTTTTCCTTTCCATTCTTCAAAATAACAGCACACTCAACCAAATCATCAAAGTCATTTACAATAAAAACCCCTCGGGGATTGTCATTTAACTTGTGTCCTGCTCTTCCAACTCTCTGCAAAGCACGAGAAACAGCCTTTGGACTGCTCAAAAGTATAACTAAATCAATATAACCCACATCAATCCCTAACTCAAGGGAAGTTGAACACACAACAACCTTCAATTTTCCTTCTCTCAATCTATTTTCAATGTCAAATCTCAGTTCTTTTGATAAAGAAGAGTGATGTGCTCCAATATTTGACATGCTTTTCTCTGTTTTCCATCTTTTTTCCTCATCTTCTTTCTCTTTTTTAGACATTTTTCCAATATCCGAAGCTTCGTGAGAAGCGAGGAATTGAGATTTCTTTCCAGAAATCTCATTTTCTTCATTTTCATCCAAAAATTCATCCTCTTCATACTCCTCCTCAATATCTTTCTCAATTTTTCCTTCTTTTTTTTCAGGAATTTCCAAATCAACCTCACTTTCAACTGTCTCAGTGTATGTTTTTGGAAATCTTTCCTTCAAAGTATTCACAACTCTCTCTGTTCCAGCCCTTGTATTGGTAAAAATCAGTGTAGTTTTATGCGATTCAATCTCATGATTCAATAATTCATACAATTTTTCAGAAAAATCTCTTGTATTTGTATCTAAAAAATTAGCAACAGGGCATTTTAACTTCAAATCTAATTGTTTTTCCAATTCAACTGAAGCAATATCACATTCTCTTGTGCTTCCAACTAAAAAATTAGCAACTTTTTCAAGCGGAGATATCGTCGCAGAAAGCCCAATTCTCGTAAATTCAATCTTTGAAATCTCTTGCAGTCTCTCTAAAGTAAGAGATAAATGCACTCCTCTCTTATTCTCCGCGAGCGAATGTATCTCATCCACAATCAAAAACTCAACTAATTCAAATTTTAGAGAAAATTTTGGAGAATTTATTATAATTGCAAGACTTTCAGGTGTTGTAACCAAAATATTTGGCGGTTGTCTCGCTTGTCTTGCTCTTTCTTTCTGTTCAGTATCTCCAGTTCTAAGTCCAACATGAATTTTTTGCATCTCAATCCCATTTTTCTTAGCTAATTCCTCAATTTCTTCCAAAGGTTTAATCAAATTAACATAAATATCACTGCTCAGAGCTTTTAATGGAGAAACATACACAGCATAAACTCTCTGTTCCAGCTCATTTCTTCTCGCAAGAGAAACTAAATGATTAATTATGCTCAAAAAAGCAGTCAAAGTCTTAGTCCCCCCTGTTGGAGCACTCACAAGTATATTCCTCCTTTCAAAAATCGGCATAACTCCATATCTCTGAGTCAGAGAAAAATCCTTGAAACGAGTAAAAAACCACTCTTTCACAAGCGGATCCAAGCTTCGAGCTATCTCGCTACTTTCCCTTTTCTCTATATACTTGCATTTGAATTCCTGTTTTTCTTTCATTTTATATACTCTTGGATATTTTTCCCGTCGAGAATTTCCTTAAAAATTCTGGATAATAATTAGATAATTCAAAGTTTAACTATTTTTCGGTTCGTTATTTAGTATATAATGTAAATAAATCATATAAATCCTTAAAAACCCAAATTCACACATATTTTCAAGAGGAGAGGTGATTCGTCCTCAGCGATTTCTGAGAAAATTGGAGAAAAAACATGCAAACAGAGTTAGATTTCGCAAAAATAGACAGACAAGTAAAAATTCCTTTTTCAGATTTGGAAATAGAAGCGCAAAGACCAGACTTTTTTTTAGATTTAGAACCAATAGAGAGATTAATTCCAGAAATAGAGAAAAGCCAGCAGGAAGATTATTTTAATAATTTCTGGAGCAAAGGTTTTAATCTTACTCAGCAGCAATATCACAAACTTGATGAAAAATTAAAAGCAATTGCAAAAACAGCCTGCCCTGTTTTTGCAGATAAAATGCTGCCTTTGTTTTACGATGCAATTGTAGCATATACAACCCTTTTTGTTGATAATTTAGAAAATTCAGAGAAATCAAAAGACAGAACTCACTCTCCTGTTGTCTCCAGTATATTAACAGGATAATATTCATCAGTCAATATCTTAACATTGCTCAGGTTCATATTTGCCTCATTTGGTTCATAATAAATTCCAGCAGGTGTGTCTTTTATGCTTGAGACATCAAGAGGTTTCACAGATGAAAAAACAACCTGTGTTTCGCAATCCCAAATATAAACATTGTCAAAAACAGATTTTATTGTCTTGTATTCAGCTTTGTGAAATTCACTCTCCTCAAATACATTGTTATGTGCCACATACATTGAAGCAAAAATTCCCCCTTCATTCAAGTGATTTTTTGCAGATTCAAAAAATTCCTGTGTAGCTAACTGCTGTGGAATCTTGTACACTTCTTTGAATTTGTATGCATCAACAGCTATCAAATCATATTTTTTGGTTGATTTATCAAGAAATGTTCTTCCGTCAGATTCTATGAGTTTTAGTTTATCATCAGGTTTTACTTGAAAATATTTTTGTGCAAAATCTATTACAGTTGGATTTATATCCACACTATCAATATGGGCATCAGGATAATACTCTCTTATCTGGTTTGGCAGCAAGCCTGCACCCAAGCCAATCATTAAAACATTCTTTATATCCTTTTTTACAACAAATGCATTTTTGAAACAGGTTATATACTCCCATCCTGGAAGAATATTCGTCTTGTTCTTGGTATCCATTGAGCCCATAACCCCTCCATTGATGTACAAAGACCTGTAATCAGAATCACCAATAACATCAACCCTCCCATACAATGATTCAAATGTTACATTAATATATTCATTTGAATTTATATTTGGTTTGTTTCCTCCAGATAATGTTGTAAGAAGAGCCACAATCACAATTATTAAAAATAAAAGAACGCACGTATCCTTTCTTTTTACAAACATCATTGCGCATATAATCAGCCCCACTCCAAAGAGAACAAAGATAAGTTTTAGGGGAAAAATAGAAAGCAGCATAAATGTTGTAAGGAATGTCCCAACCACGCTTCCCAATGTGGAGATGGAAGAAAGTTTTCCAGAAATATTTCCGAGTCTGCTGAAATCTTTTGCATACATTTTTATTGCAAAAGGAGATATTATTCCAAGAAGAATGCTTGGAATCAGGAAAAGAGTGCAGCAGGCAAGTAAGGGGGCAATACTGACAGGAAGTCCTGCAAATAAATTTATTGCTCTTGTATATATTAGGGGTACTAATAATATAAATACAGCTGCTCCAAAGATAATTCCAGAAAGAACACTATTTTCAGGTCTCCTGTCTGCAATAAATCCTCCTGCATAATAACCTATGCTCAATCCTGCTAAAAATAATCCTATCACAGAACCCCATATGTAAACACTCCCCCCATAATAAGGAGTCAGCAGTCTTCCTCCTACAATCTCAATTGCCATAAGAATAAATCCTGCAACAAAAACAAGAATCTGTAATTTCAAAATTTCCTTAAGCTCTTTTTCCATTTTTTATTCAGCTTTTTACTATTAATAAATCTTTCTTCTTTTCTTCTTTAAAAGGTTTATTGTTCTCAATCATGCTATTTTAAATCATGTATCTCTTTGCCATAGCAATTGCTCTCCCTGTTCAATGTTCACAAATCCAATTACAGGAAGAACATACTCTTCTACTAATCCATCTTTCAATATAGGCAATGAATTTCCATCATCCATCTTTCTCCGAACTTTTTCCCATTTTTAACTTTAATTATGCCTGAAAATATATATTATATATAGAAATCATCCAGAACTCACAGAATTCAGGCACATTCTATTTGCCCTTCTCCATTGCTGAAACAAAATAGGAGCAACCTGCCTATTCTGAGATGTGCAGCTTCCTTCCTCGCATCCATCACACACATTTACAGGAGTTCCTCTGTGATTTTCAAAATGAGCATAGCAATGAGTCATTGCAAAACAAGCTCTTGCTGCATCATACTTAAACCTCTCAAGATATTCATTTCTTTGTTTCTCATTTAGCATTTTTTTTCTACTTAATCACGCTTTTTAAGAATTATTGTTCCCTAGTTATTCTCTATTTTCATTTTACTCAACCAATCCAACTCTCTTTAAAATTTCCAAAGCTTGCTTTTTCTCTCTGTCTGGAACAGCTTCTCCTTTTCTAACTAAAACTCCAACAACAGGTTTATCTTTTTCTTTTGAGCCAATTGTGCTTGAGTATAATTCACACTCATGCGAAGAATATCTCTCCAACCTCTTTGTATTCCGGGCAACTAAAAAATCATATCTTGGCTTGTTTCTCACTAAACTCATTCCAACAAAAACACCCAGAACAGGAGCTCTGTATATACTATGATACAAAGGATAAACTCTTCCATATTCAGGTGTAAGAATTTCTTTTGAACTTCCTTTACTTGTATCTATTCTTACATTCCAACTTCCCCTCTCAGCCATCACATCTGTAAGTGTTTTCATCTCCTCCTCCCAGAATTCCCATGCCCATAACATCTATCATAAACATATGTCCTATACTCTCCAGCTAATTTCACAAGTCTGTTATCAACAAATTTTCTTAGTCTTTTTTCTCCTTTTCTCTTGTCTCTGCATCTCCCATTCCTGTCAAAATCCAAGTTTTCTTCCAAAACCCAGAAACTTTTCCCATCACTCATTGCAATCCCATAACCTTTATCAGAATTCATCAAAGCATAATAAATTTTCCTTCCTTCTTCTCCTCTTTTTCTTGGCAGAGTTATTCTGTAGCTCTCTCCTTCCTTCGCTTTTCTATAATCAACATAAATCCAGCCTGTTTTTTTCATCTCTTCTAAAATTTTTCATGCTTTTTAAAGAAAGTTGTATTATAATATATATAATCTTATAATGGGGCTCTTTCTCCTTCCTTTTCACTCTTCCGTACCACATATCTTCCCATTACATTCCAAATATCTCTAAAAACAGCAACATATTCAGGGCATTTTATTGAATATATCAAATCCCTGTCAACATGCTCAATTGCTTGTTGAACTAATTTAGAATCAGGAAATGCAACCAAAAAACCCCTAAGTTCTCCAAATAATTTTTTTATTTCCTCCATTTCAGAAGAATAATCAGCTCTTAATTTTCTAGCACCATCAGCACGTTTTGCATAAACAGAAATTCTCGACGCAATCACAGGAGCATGCTGCTCAGCAACTCTTCTTCCTTCATCCATGCAATTTGTGTCAAGATTATTATTCATGCTCTCTCTTCCCAATAAATCTTTTTAAATATTTGCGTGATTTTTGGAATTTTAATGAATAATAATTCGCAAATTCATAAAAACAAGCTTTAAAACATCTCAATACTTCAATATATTATAACATGGCTCAAACTCTATTCCAGATTTTCGAGGAAGCAGAAAAGGAACATCCTAATTCAGTTTTTATAATTGAAAGAAACATCTATTCCAGAAAATCATTTACATATCACGAGATTTTAGCAAAAATAAAATCAATTTCTTCCTTTTTTCATGAAAAAAACATAAAGAAAGGGGACAAAATCCTTATTTTTCTTCCAAACTCTTCAGATTATGCCTCTATTTTGCTGGCATGTGCATGTTCAGGCGTCATCGCAGTCCCAATAGACTTTAATTCTTCTATAGAATTTGCAAAATCAATATATCATAAAGTAAAAGCAAAGCTCATTTTTTGCTCTCTTTTCAAAAAACCAGAGTACTGCACATCCTTTTTCCAGGAAGAAATTCAGGAAATCTATAAAAAAGAGAACAAAACTCCAATCAAACCCGCAAAAATCACGCAAAATGATATTTTTGAGATAGTTTTTACATCAGGAACAACTTCAGAACCCAAAGGCGTAGTTTTAACAAATAAAAATCTCATCTCAAACATAGAATCTCTTGAAAAAGTCCTCGATTTTAATCTGAAAGACTCTCCCTTCCTCTCAATTCTCCCCCTAAGTCATCTTTTTGAGCAAAATATTGGATTTTTCCTCCCAATTTTGAATGAATCTCGCATAGTTTACTCCCAATCAAGAAAATCTTCATCTCTAATTCGGGCAATAAATGAAGAAAAGATTAGAATAATAGTAAGTGTCCCCCTTTTTCTTAGTTCAATAAAAGAAAAAATTGAATTTGAAGCAAAAAAACAAGGAAAATTCGAAAAACTAACTCGCTCTCTTCAAACTTTCTCAAATTATCCAAGATTTTTGAAGAAAATCATCTTTTCATCTGTCCTCGGCAAACTCGGAAATCTCAAATATTTCTTCTGCGGAGGAGCAGAACTTGACATGGAAGTTGAAAAATTCTGGAATTCACTTGGGATTACAGTACTCCAGGGTTATGGTTTAACAGAAACTTCTCCTGTTTTAACTTACAGTTCAAAATCCAGCAGAAAAATAGGTTCAGTAGGAACCCCCATCCCTGGAGTGGAGTTAAAAATAGAAAAAGACAATGAAATTCTTGCAAAAGGAGATAATATTTTTCATAATTATTATGAAAATCCAGAAAAAACAAAAGAAGCTCTGAAAAATGGCTGGTTTTACACAGAGGACTTAGGAAAATTTGACACAGATGGCTTCCTCACTCTTATTGGAAGAAAGAAAAACATGATTCTCTCAAGCTCTGGCCTTAATATTTATCCAGAAGACATTGAAAAAATTCTAAACAAACTTCCAGATGTAAAAGAATCAGCCGTTCTCTCTCTTGATAATGGAAAAAATCTCCTTGCTGTTGTGCTTTCCAGCAAAAAACTAGACACATCCTTTTTGCTTGCAAAAGCAAACACTCTTTTGGAAACAAATAAGAAACTCTCAAGAATAATCCAATGGCCTGAAGAAGATTTTTCAAGAACATCCACAAGAAAAATCATAAGAAGAAGAATAGAAGAAACCCTAAAAGAAATTCTTTCCAAAAAACAAACTCATGAAACTCATGAAGTTAAAGAAAAGCTAATTAAAATCCTCTCAGAACTCCTAGAAACAAGTCCAAATAAAATTTCTGAGAAAACTCCTCTTGTTTCTTTAGGAATGGACTCAATAAAAAGAATAAATCTCGCAATAAAGATAGAAGAAACCTATGATTTGGAAGAATTTGACGAAGATTCAATAGATGAAAAAACCACTCCGCATATTTTAAGAAATTTAATAGAAAAATCAAAAGAAAACAAATATGAAACAGGAATAAACTTCCTCAATTCTCACTACTTCACTCCATTAAGATTTGTTCTTCAGGAATTAGCTTTCGGAATCTCTTCTTTATTTTATTCAAGAAAAGTTCAAGGCATTGAAAATCTTCCCTACAATGGCCCTGTAATCTTCATTGCAAATCACGTAAGTATTCTCGACACTTTTTCAATATTCAAATCCCTTCCTGTAAATTACAGGCTCACAACATATCCAGCAGGAGCAAAAGATTTCTTTTTTGAAGGAAAATACTCCTGGCTCGGAATTCCTGCAAGACTTCTCTTCAACACTTTCTCATTTTCAAGAACAAGCAGCATAAAACAAAGCCTGAGAGATTCTGGAAAACTCGTAAGCAAAGGCAGAAATCTCTTGATATATCCAGAAGGAACAAGAAGCAAGACAGGAAAACTTCTTCCATTCAAACCAGGAATAGGAATCCTAGCATGGAATCTAGAAGTTCCAATAATTCCAATAAAAACTCACGGCTTGTACGAAATTCTTCCAAGAGATAAAATAATTCCAAGAAGAGCTCCTCTGAAAATTTCAATTGGAGCTCCATTAATTTTCAATAAAACACAATCTCCCCAAGAAATTACCAAAATCTTAGAAGAAGAAATGAAAAAATTAGAATAAATTAATAGGAAGATAAGATATAAGGGGGAAAAATTAGTTAATGTTAAAATAAAGGGAGATTCACTCGATAAATCTCGTTCATTTAATTATGATTATCAAAATGGATTGTTATTAGCAATCTAAGGTCCAGTTTTTCCAAGATTAATAATAATTAAAGTTAATATAATCCTGCGTAAGCACAATATGTTACTTGTAACAAATCCCTAGCCCTACGTCTCAAAATAAAACAAGAAACTAAAAATAAAAATAACATATCCAATAATCAAAGCAATTATATGTTTTCTTAAAAATTTCTTATTAATCCTGCTCAAAAGAATAGCAATTCCAGCAACAACTGAAAATCTTATTATCCTTGATATTCCTACAAGAAATAAATAAACAACAAGATTAAGATTATGTGCATTTGCATAATATGTCCATGCTTTAAATTGAATAAATGTAAAAGATTGCAAAAGAGTGTATATTACTCCCTTTCCAAGTGAATTAGAAACAAATGCCATGCTTTTTTCAGTTAAAAAAGGAGTTTGAGATAATATTGTCAATGCTAATTCAGGATTATTGTGAACAAAGACATAATAGCATCCTCCCCCAATAAGAGAAACAACTAAAGAAACCAAAAGAAACTTCTTATATCTCTTTGGAGCAAAGAAACACAGAGCAAATATTATAAAATCAGGAGCAATAAACCAAAAACCAGCTTCTAAAAATGTCCAAACTCCCAAAAACCATAAAGCCCAATTTCCCAAGGAAAATTTTTGCAACTTTTCATACACCTTCCCATTAATCTTTGCATAATTCATGTAACAACAAACAATTTAAATTATAAAAACCTATACTTTTATGATAAAATGCGGAATAGATCTTGTTTTAAACAAAAGACTTGAAGCAAATCTCAAAAATCCAGACTTCTTAAGAAGAATTTTCACACTAAAAGAGCTAAAACAAAACAAAAAATCAAAACTAACAGGAATCTTCGCATTAAAAGAAGCAGCAATGAAAGCATTTGGTGAAAAACTCGATTGGAAATCAATAGAAGTCCTGGCAAAAGAAGGAAAAAAACCAGAACTCTCAATAAATAATAAGAAGTTTAAATCTCTTGATGCTTCCATCTCCCATGATGGAGATTATACAATTGGAATGGTTGTTGTAGAAGTTTAAATATCTATTCCTGATTATTCTATAATTTCTATCTTTATCTCTGCAAGTGTTCCAGGAGAAAGCTGTTCTCGAAGTATAGTTGGAATTATAATTATTGCTTGACTTCCATGCTTGGAAATTTTCTTAGTTATTGTGTATGATTTCATTTTTCTGACTCAGCATTTTCAATAACCCATATTCTACCCTCACTATATAATAAACTGAGAAAACTAACCCTATGGCCTGTTTCAAGAGTACACCATGATTGGTAAATTGTTGATAATCCAAACCCCCTAGTTACAATTGTTCTTATTTGGTTAGAAGGAATATTCCTAATATCCCAATCAATTCTATAATTTGGTTTTACTCTGGAAAATGGTTTTCTGCTATTTTCATATGCAAAATCTGGAGCGTCAATAACCTTAAATCTTTCTCCTTTTTCAAAAGAAATGCCAGAAGGAGACATAGTATCTATTTTTAGTTTTAACCCTTCTATAATAAAAGGACAAGGAAATTTTTTTATTTCAGCTATTTCAGAAACTTGTTTTGCAAGATAATCTGTTTCAGGATTATAATCTGTAGCACTTCTTATAAGAACTGCAGGGGTTTTCACATTATCCTTTAGTAATATTGGCCAAGTAGTATATGTATTATTATCTTTAATTAAATCAAGATCCGGAAGACATGCGGTTCTTATTCCCAAATTATTATTTAAAAAAAGAATTTTAGCTAAATTAAAGTTTCCTAAAGGAACATTCAATGCTTTTATA
>Ga0315275_10002312_pt1 | contig 17106 bp, 12 predicted proteins | sample YL17G03_0_MG_FD_205557 | JGI IMG/M metagenome (GOLD analysis project Ga0315275, IMG submission 205557) | Sediment microbial communities from Yellowstone Lake, YNP, Wyoming, USA - YL17G03_0 | ecosystem: Environmental > Aquatic > Freshwater > Lake > Sediment | place: USA: Wyoming | collected... | reverse complement strand
GGCTGGCCGAGCGCTCGCAACCGATACTGCCCGTTTTACGTTTTTGGCGCTCCCGTTTTGGGCCCCTTTGCCACGGGATGAAGTGGAACGGCTTCAGTTCATGCCACCTGAGCGCCCACTGTTTTTGTCGGCACGAATTGCGCTATGGTTAAGTCGTGAGTCTGACGCTGGACATTCCCGACTCCGTGATCCAAGGTCTCCGGCTTCCCCAGGGAGAAATCCCTGGACGCCTACGCACGGAACTGGCCATCGCGCTGTACGCCCAGGGAGTGCTGTCCCTGGGCAAAGCAGCGGAGCTCGCGGAAATGAGCCGGATTCTTTTCGATGAACTGGTAGGCCAGCGAGGCATTCCACGTCACTGCGGCGACGAGGATCTGGCGCAAGATCTCGCTTATGTTCGCAGTGAGTGACACCTCACCGATTTCCAATCTTGCCATCATCGGCCGGCTTGACCTCGCTCGAACTCGATTCGAGAAGATCTGGATACCTGCGTCAGTGGAAGCGGAGTTGGACCGGCTTCCGCTGGAGAACGAAGTGCTCCGCATGGCTGGCGAGTAGTCGGGAAAAATGCGACAAACGGGGTCAGCCTGAACTACGTGATTTTACGGAGCGTCGGCCGCGGCGGGACCCCAGTACCAGTCCGCCGCGGGCGACGATCTGCTTTGCGGGGTATTAAGCCACGGACTTCAAACCCGGCTGATCTGCGTTCATCTGCGTCGATCTGCGTCCCATTTCTTCCGGGCCGTTCCGGCTCGCACCGGATTCCGCTCCCCAGAAGCCGAAGGGACACAGCAGATCCTCATCGCAAGAGGGGGAAGTTTCGCGGTGATCTCCCCGCGCTGGGTGATGTGGCAAGAAACCCCGGCAGCACGCATCGTAAACCGAAGCTCCCTGGAAAACTGCGCTGTTCAGGCCGTGGACCGGCCCGCGCGCTTCTTGTCCGCTACCTGAGGCGTCAAGCAGTCGTGGGTGCCTAACGACCGGCGCATCAGCCGCGCCCCGGTTTTTGGCGCGTCGGCTGCATGCGCTTGTTAGGCGCGCCATGCCGACGACGGGCCGGGCTTGCAGCCGCTTGTGCTGTATCGACCAGCAGTCGCAATGCGCGGTTCACTGACACCGCATCGCGAAACAGCTCCGCGAGCTCCGGCTCGATCAACATGAGGTTGGTCCCGGCGGATGCCTGCCGGTAGTACTTGCCGCGAACGCCGCCTTTGAGCTGGGAGAGGTCGTACTCGGGGCGCAAATCGTCATCCAATCGCCTTGCCGATGCCTTCTTCATATTGCCTGCGCTCTCTTCTGGTTGCCTTTCGTGCGCTGATGATTCGTACGCGGTTTCCGCGCTGGCAATGCGACACGAAGACGACCTGATGTCCGGCGGTGTAGCCGATCGTGATCTCCCGTTCCTCTCCGCCGGAGTGAAATGGATCGGGAAAGGTCAAGGCCAGTGGGTCGAGAAAGACCGTCGCTGCCTCGTCAAAGGATACGCCGTGCTTCCGGAGGTTGGCCTTGGCCTTCGCCGCGTGCCACTCATAGACCACAGGTTCAGTCTACCGCAAGGAAGCCACGAACCCAAACGCCCATGTCGCTGGCTCCCCGCCCTGGCCGGTCTGCCTAACTACTGTTTAGCCGGAAACAGACTGGAGTTCTTCGGCGTTGCAGAACATGGTCCCAATCCGCCGGGGCCTCACGCTGCCACCATTCCATCCAGAAGCCGAAGGGACGCAGCGCATCCTCATCGCAAGAGGGGGAAGTTTGGCGGTGATCTCCCCGCGCTGGGTGATGTGGCAAGAAACCCCGGCAGCACGCATCGTAAACCGGAGCTCCCTGGAGAACTGCGCTGTTCAGGCTGTTTAAATGCATGAGTGAGGGATAGACAGAAAAGGTCCTCCCGACGGCAAAATAGGCTGAGACCGGCTGCCGCCGGCTCAGAAACCGTCAGGAGGACCGAATGAACGTTACTCACTATATCGGATTTGACGTTCACAAGAAGTGGATCTTTTACTGCACCAAGACGAGGGGCGGCACGGTGGTCGAGGAAGGCAAGATCCAGTCGGTGCGGCCAGCCCTGAAAGCCTGGGCGCAACAACGAAGCGAGGTTTGGATGGGCGGGCTGGAAGCCACCCTGTTTACGGGATGGATCTACGACGAGCTGAAACCGTACGCGGCCGAACTGAAGGTGGCGAATCCCGCGATGCTCAAGGTGATTGCCGCTTCCAAGAAGAAGAACGATCGAATCGATGCGCGCAAGATTGCCGACATGCTGCGGTGCGATCTGCTGCCCGAATGCTACATGGCGCCGAGCTGGATTCGGGAACTGCGCCGGATGCTTCGGTACCGCAACCTGGTCGTCGCGCAAGCGGTGCGGCTCAAGAATCGCATCGCCGGACTGTTGATGGAAGAGGGCGTCAGTTATGACCAGCGCCGGCTGCATGGCAAGCGCTACTTTGCTGGGTTACTCCATTCCCTAGAAACGCCGGCGTCGGTCCTTCAACTGCTTCGCCTGAGCCGGGCGAGTCTGGAAATGTTTCAGACAGTCGAGCGGCGGGTGATCCGCGAACTGGCAAGCAACCCACAATTGCAGGCGCGGGTCGAGCTGCTCGAAACGATCCGCGGCGTCGGCGTCATTTTGGCGCTAACCTGGGCGCTGGAGATTGCCGAGGTCGAACGCTTCGGCTCGATCCGCCAGGCGGTGAGCTACTGCGGGCTGACCAGCGCCGAGCGGGAATCGGGCGGCAAGCAATACCGCGGCCCGATTTCCAAACAACGGAATCGACACCTGCAGACCATCTTGATCGAGGCGGCCAAGCTGGCTCCGCGCTGGAACCCGGAATTGGCCGCGCTGCACGAGCGCGAGTTGGCGCGCGGCAACCGCAACCGCGCAACTTTGGCCGTGGCCCGCAAGCTGGTCGCTTACCTGATGGCCGTTGACCGCTCCGGCGAACCGTTCCAGGCACGCGGTTCGGCGGTGGAATCCGCCGGTGTCGCGCAGGCCGCGGATTGAGTTTTTTAAGGCATGAGGAGATCTATCGATCCGATGTGGCAAGATAGAGCGGGGACCAGCGCCTTGGCGTGGTCCCCGGCCTCATCGTCTCGATGAGTCTCCGTTGGCTATTCCTTGGCGGGTTGCTCTCCAGCAGAGCCCGCCTCCGCTTCGCCAACAGCAATATTATCGGGCGAGCGGACCGACAACGGCAAGACGCCGAGTGGGAGCCATAGAAATTATGTGACGAGCCGTGCAACCAGTTCCGGCCGGTCCTCGCAGAAATGGGGACTACGCGAGGGAGGAAACTCCTGATGCTTCGTACAGTGCTGTTTCGAGGCCGGCCGGTTACCCAAACTTAATCTTCCGCCGGCTCGGTGGAGCCGATGCGCGCAAATGAATGTCTGGTCCCGGTTGGCCGGTGACCCCGAGACGAGATTAAAAAAAACTGGTCGGAGACGCGTCACCCAGCAAAGTCCCGGGCCGTTCGGGAGGAGGGGTAACTCGGTCTATCCCTTGACTTCACTTATCATGAATATCCCCATTTCCCCCACTGTCTTGCCCTGGAGCAATCCGTGGCTGGCCACCCGCTCCAGCCATTGAAACACCTCCCGATGCGTGTCCGCATCGATCAGCCGGCGGGTCCGCGAGATCGTGGAATGATCCGGCATGGCCTGGTCCAGTCCGATCCGCAAAAAGCTGTGCACCGCCAGGGAGTCCGCCGCCCGCCAGGCGATGCCTCGTTCCGAATCAATTCCTTTTAGCACATTTATGTTTTATCGAGCTGGCCATCCGCAATCGATTCGGCCACTTTTACCACAGCTCTTCATCCTCCACGCCGGTAAATTGCTTGACGAAGCCCCGTTATGTTGCGACAATCGCGCTGCTTTGAAGGCTTGTTATGCCGCGCTTCGTCATTGAGACCCCAGGGCAGCGTAAGCTTCTTTACGAATTGATCAAGCCACGCGTCACGATTGGCCGGTCGGAACGCAACGACCTGGCGCTGAATGACGCCAATGCCTCCCGGCTGCATGCCATCGTCGAACTAACGCCCGGGGGCTACCGGATTTCAGACCAAAGCAGCCGAAACGGCATCTTCGTCAATGGCCGGCGGTGCCCGGACGCCATATTGGCGAACGGAGCGCAGGTGCGAGTGGGGGACAGCCTGTTGCGCTTCGAGGACACCACCGCCGCCTGGAGCAGCACCAGCCTGGTGGCCCGGAGCGACCCGGGCACACACCTGATGGCCGCGGCCAGTGAGAGCGCGCTGGTGCAGGCCACACACGCCTTTCACCGCCTGGCGGCCGAACCGCGGTTGCCCGGCGGCACATCCGACTTGCAGGCGCAACTGCATGAAGCGAAACGCCGCGCCCTGCTGTTTGAATTGGTCACGCATGCGCGGCGCGTGATGCAGGACGTGACGGATCCGTCGGCGGTGCTGGCGACCATTCCACGCCTGGTATTCAGCGCCACCGGCGCGGAACGCGTCCTGGTGATGCTGTGGGACGAAAAGAAGCAGTGCCTGCAACCGGCGGACATTCACACGGCTCCCGGGACGAAGTTACGGGACACGGAAGTGGCGCTGAGCCAGACCCTGTTGAACGCCGTGCTGCAATCGCGCAAAGCGGTGCTGGTGCGCGATGCCAACGTTGACTCCGCATTGATGCAGCGCCAGAGTGTGGCGCTGAGCGGCCTGCGGTCGGCGATCTGCGTACCCATGACCGCACAGGCGCGCCTCTATGGTCTGGTCTACGCCGACAACTGCCACCGGCCTCTGGTCTTCGACGACGATGATGTCGAGGTGGTGTCCATTCTGGCGCTGGAAGCGGCGCTGGCTCTGGACAGCGCCCGGGGGCGCGAGCAGTTGCTGGAAGAGGAGCGGATTCGCCAGGCCTATCGCCGCTATCTGCCCGAGCACCTGGCCGACCAGTTGATCGCCAAGCCCGATTCGGTGCGCCTGGGCGGGGAGCGGCGCTTCATCACCGCGCTTTTCGCCGACCTGCGCGGCTTTACTTCGCTTTCCGAAGTGCTGGCGCCGGAAGAGGCCGTCGAATTACTGAACGCCTTTTTCACCGAAATGACGGCCATCATCTTCCGCCACAACGGCACGCTGGATAAGTATCTGGGCGACGGGTTGCTGGCCGTGTTCGGCGCTCCGGTGTCGGATTCCTCCGACGCTCTGCGCGCGGTGCAGTGCGCCATCGCCATGCAGGCAGCCCTGGATGAGATGGCCAGCGATTGCCAGGTCCATGGCCGCCCCCTGATCCCCATGGGAATTGGGGTCAATTCGGGGGAAGCGATCGCCGGCAATATTGGCTCGGCCCAGTACATGGAATACACGGTCATTGGGGACACCGTGAACGTTGCCGCGCGGCTCACCCAACATGCCGGTCCCGGCGAGATTCTGCTAGGTGAGGCCACCTGGCACCAAGTCGAATCCCACGTGCCGGCGGAATTGCTCGGCGCGCTGCGTCTCAAAGGCAAGCGGGAAGCGGTTCCGGTCTACCGGGTTTCCCGGGCTGCCTCTGCGGCCGCCGGCCGGTGACCCCGTAACGTCCAAAAACTCAAATCGAGGACAGCCCCGGCCCAAGAACGCCGCCGCGTGAATCAGATCTCTTCTTGGAACAACGGATCGTCAGACAAGTCAATTAACATCGAGTGAAAACGATATTCAAACCACTGGTCGAAAGCGTTCAGGTCTCGGCGGGTTGGCCACCAAGAGGGAAACGCGGTACCAGCCATTCAGTTGCTCCTCAAGAATCTCGCTGCACAGCTCTTGGAGATACTCGCGGGCTTCTTCCTCGCGGAAGGAGTCGAACAGCCGACGCCGGCAGAGGCGAGGGAAATCGGGGGCTTGAGCGGCTACATCGTCCTGCCCAGGTCGAAACCGGTGTAACTCTTCACTGCGTCTCGAATCACCTTGGCCTGGTTCTCGTCCAGACGGCCGCGGAACGAATACCAGTGACAAAGGAAATTTTCGATGGCGTCCTCGGTGCGGTCTTCCCCTAGAGCCTTCTCGCCCTCATTGTAGAACCGCTGCAGATATTTGGTCACCAGGGTGCGCACTTTGTCGTCAACCGCTTCCACGGCTTTCTTTTCGCAGTCGCGCAGCAGTTGCTCGGCGGTCGGCAGCCGCGCCTGGCGGTTCATCAGGTTGCTGACGTCTTTGTCGCGTACGCCCGATATCTCCACCCCCGTGCGCTGGTCCGTGGCCTGGATGTTATCGGCGCCGAGCAACTGCTTCTCGATCTGGTCCCGGATCTCCAGATTCATCTTGACCAAGGCGCGAACGGTAAGCTGGAATTCCTGGTAGGTATACTCCGCGGTGCGCTCGCGAGAGATCTCCCGCGGCGTGGAGCTGAGTTGCTGCTGCAGCACGGTCAGATTCTGCGCCGTATAGCCTTCCTTGGTGGCGCGGCCCGGCTTCGGTTTCTCCTTGACCAGGGCCGCGTTGACCTTATTGAACTCCGCCTGGATCTGCTGGTAGGTGGGATTGGGCACGGTCTCCTGTCCGGAGATGAACTTCGAGGGCTTCTCGACCGGCTTGTCCATGCCGGTGCTCTCTGATTCGTAGTTGAGCAAGGCAACGTTGAGAACCGCGGTGGGTGACTTGCCGTCGGGCCGGTTTTCGACGAACTGCGGGTCTTCCGCCGGATTCTTCTGGTACTCCTCCAGCGTCCGCAGCTTGAGGTCCGGAAGCCCCATCTTGTCGATCATGGCCCGCACGCGCCGGGAGACTACTTCGGCAAAGGACGGGGCGGCCGGCGAAAGGTTCTCCACGTTGACCACCACCTGGATCGTCCGTTTTCGGGCGAACAGCCCGCCCGCCTCACGCAGCTTGGCGGCAAAGGCGAATTCCCCGGCCGGGTTGGATTGTTGCGCGTTCGCGAAGTAGAGGTGTGAAAGGCCGATGCGGCTGTTGTCGGCCACGGCCTGGTAGTCGCTGGCCTTCTGAATGTAGATGCTGTGCAGGGCGGTGCGAACCACGCGAACTTCGTCGGCCGAGCCGGCCTGCCGCGGGTCCAGCCGCCTCACCCATTCCAGGTTTTCCAGAGCGCGCTGGTTGTCCTTGACGTTCTCGACGTTGCCGCTCAGCGTGCGCGCTTCCTGCATCAGCACCTTGACCCACTCGGCGCTGATCTGCTTGGCCAGGTTCTGATACTCCTGGCGCGCGGGGTAGAGGCGCATGGCCTTCTGGTTCGCCTCGTGCGCCACCAGGTAGCCCTTGGACTTGAAGGCGTTCTGCGCCTGCTGGAAGGCGGTGGCCGCTTCCTTCTCCTGGCGGGCCGATTCCAGCCCGCGAGCCGCGTCGTTGTTGGCCGCATCCATGCGCAGCGCGCTGCTGTAGGACTCAATCGCGGCATCCCAGCGCTGCGCGGCCACGTTCTTGCCTGCGTCATCGAGGAACGACTTGACGCGCAACTGCCGGATCCGCTCTTTTTCCGCGCCCAGGTTGGGGAAGAGATAGGGATAGGGCTTGAAGCCGTCCAATTCCAAGGCGGCTTCAGCCAGTTGGCCCGCCGCGATCATCTGCTGCACGCGGTTCCAGCGGTCTTTGATGTCTGTGAGGCGGGCGGCCAACTGTGCTTCGGCCTCCTGGACCCGTTGGGTGCGCGCGTACGAGGCGGCCAGCTTGACCTCTTTCTCACACTTGTCCAGTTCTTTTTGATCGCAAAAGGTCATGGCCCGCACGGCCGAGCGATCGGCCAAATACTGCTGGGTCACCTTCAGGGCTTCGGCGATTTTCTCGTCTTTGGGTTTCTGCTCGGCCGCGCTCCGGAGTTTTTCCCGGGCCGCCTCCCAGCGGTCCGCCTTCTGATCGGCTTCGGCCTGTTTGACCAGGTCCTTGGCGGACGGCTTCTTTTCAGCCGCGCCCAGGACCGAACCGAACACCAGAAGCGTAGTCAGGATGAGGAAAGGAAAAAGAAACGCACGTCGCTGCCCGCTGCCTCGCATTACTCGCCCCCTTTGTGGCCGTCAACGCCCGGCCGCTCCTTTTTGGTACATGGTGATGATTTTCGGCGAAACCCAGTCGCGCGGCGGCTGAAACTGGGAACTGGCCTTGCGGCTCTGGGCAAACAACGCCTCGGCGCGCGCCGCCTTCTTGCTCTCCTTTTCCCCGCCAAGAAAGTACTCAGTGCCGGCAATCGCGCCCAGGTAGAAGTAGGCGAGCGCGGAATGCCTGCCACGTTCCGCGGCGTATTGCTCCAGCGCCTCGCCGGCCCGGCGAAAATCCCCCTTGTAGAACGCCCGGATCCCTTCATCGAGCAAAGCGGCCTGGATGGCTGAGCGGTCTTCGGCCTGGCCCGTCTCTTTAACGCCCGCGACCGCCTGGTTCAACAACTTCCTGATGTCCTCGTCGTCCGGCTCCATGGCCAGGGCGCGCCGGAAACGGTTCTCGGCCTGGGCGTATTCTTTGCGCCGCAGGAAGCCGCGCCCCTCGTTGAGGAGTTTCCCCAGCCGGGCCGCGCGTTGTTCTTCCTCCACGGCCGCTTCCGCCTTGCGCACCCACCCCTGGATCTCGGCCGAATCGGGGCTGGAGGTCTGAAGGTCGCGGAAGAATTTCAGCGCGCCCGCGTAATCTTTCTCTTCGAAAAGCGTCTTGCCGCGTTGCAGGTTAGGCGCGGCCGGAGCGGAGGCCGCCGCCTTGGCCCCGGCCGCCTGTGCCTGGCTGATGTTCGAGGCCAGGCCGGGGTAGTCGGGGTCCTGCTGCCGCACCTTCATGAAGGTATCGAGGGCGTCCTGGTAGCGGCGCTGGCGCAGCGCGGTGATGCCCGCCTGCATCAGGGCGGCGCTGCTGTTGTGCAGCTCGATCTGGTCCAGGTACTTCTTGGCCTCCGCCGCCAGCGTTCCCCCTTTGCCCAGCAACACGTCGAACATGGGCTTGGCCTTGTCGTAGCTGTTGGCTTTGAAGTAGCGCTTGGCCTGCTCCAGGTTGTCGTAATCCTGCTGTGAGGCCGCGGAAGCGCCCGCCGAACCGGCACTGACAATCAGGGAGAGATAATTCTTTGCCGCGGCGGTATGGTCTGTGTTGCGGCTTGCCAGGTTCTGAAACTTGAATTTCGCTTCTTCCACCCGCCTCTGCTCGTAGGCTGCCTTTGCTTCGGCAAACAGCAGGTCGTCCTGACTTTTTTGCCTCGTGTACTCCTGGGAGCAACGTTCCAGCAAGGGCTTAAGCCCGGGATAGTTGGGATCCCGGGCGGCGATTCCATTCAATTGCGACATGGCCACGCCCAGGCTGCCGCTATCGACGGCGGCCTTGCAGGCGTTCTGCGCCAGCCGGAAATCGGCGTCCCATTTCCGCCGGTCCGGTTCCTGGGAAAACAGCGGCGCCGATGCCAGGACGAGAACCACAGCCGAGCAAATTGCCAGACGAGTCATGTCGCTTGAGGCCGCTCCTTATTCGTAATCTTTCAAGACCTGCTCGGGATCGAACTTGGGGAAGGAATGGCGCACCTGCTGCACGGCGCCCGCCTTCACCCGCAGCGGCACCGCGAAATCGCCGAGCCGGGGATGCCCGAGAAGCAGCCGGTAGTCGCCGGGCGGAAGCGAGAATTCCATGGGGGTCTGGCCCGTTATCTTCATCAACTCGCCTGTCGAAAGGCGGCGAACCTCCCGCAGCTCCGCCCAGGGGACGACCTCGAGGCGGACCGTGCCGGCATTGACGGCAGCGGGCGCCGGCGCGCCCGCCTTTCGCGCGCTGTGTCTGGCGGCTACCACAGCGATGCCGGCGGCCATTACGCAGACGACCAATAACAGATACCAGAATCTCGGCGGCCGGATGGCGGCCGGCAGATGGTCCAGGGCGGAACGGAACTGCCGGGCCAGCACCCTGCACGCCGCGAGAAGCCGCTGGGCTTTCTCCCGCGCCCGCAACCACATCGCGCCCCGCGGAAGCGGAGCCGTCTGGGCCCGTGCCGGCGCGACGGCCGCGGCCGTGCCCGCCGAACCCGGCGCCACCGCCATCGCTTTTGCAATGAATCCGGTGGGAATTTCGTCCTGTGGGCCGGGCGCGATGGCCCGGCCGCCGCCGGCCGCGGCCAGCCAGAGCTGCTTGTAGCGGGGCAGCCGCCGGTAAACTTCGGGCGCTTCCAACAATGCGTTCTGCGCCTCGGCCCATTGCTCTTTCTCGATGAGGGCAGCAACACGCTCCAGGAACTGACGCCCCTGGCCCGCCTCACGGGTGAGCTTCGCGACGCGGTTCTGCTCGTCGGTAATGGCTGAGTGCTGGTACTTGCGGGCAGCCTTGCGCAGCAGCGCCGCCGCCTTGTCCAGCGCGTCCGCTTCGCAAAGCTCGGAGGATTGCCGCAGGATCGTCTGCACTTCGCTTTCCTGCTGGATCCGCTTGGTTTCCTGCGCCAGAACACGCTGCAGCTCCAGCAGCGGGCCGGATCGGCCGAAACGGTCGCGCGCTTCGTTCAGCACGCGCCGCGCCTCGTCGTAGCGGTTCTCGCGCATCAGGCCGCGCACACGTTCCAACTCGGTGTCCCGCAGTTGTTCGCGTTCCAGGCGCTCTGCCAGCTTTACAATGACTTCGGCAAGGGCCAGGACGCGGGCATCCTGCGGGTCGCGCTCGCGGATGGCGGCGTGAATCTTGCGGGCCCCGGCCAGGTCGCCCTGATCGAGCAGCGTTTTCGCCAGTGCCACCTGTTCGGCCAGTTGCTTCTTGCGCCGGGCCGTCTCCAGGCCCTGGGTGGCGCGCTGTTGAAGCTGCTGGAGAGCCGGATCGCCGGGGAAGGCGCGAAGGCCCACCTCGGCCTGCTGCGCGGCCGTCGCGTACTCGCCGTTTTCCAGCGCCGCCTGCACGGCCGCGATCTTCTCGGCCCGCACTTTCTGCTGTTCCGCTTCAGCCTGCTCCGTGAGCGCCAGGGAGCGCAGCCGGTTCGCGTGGCGGTTGGCCGGATCCAGCGCCTGGGCCTTGTCCAGAAGGCTGAGCGCATCGCCGTATTGCTTGGCCGAGAGCGCTTGCTGCGCGCGGTCCACATATTGCTGAGCGCTGCGCCGTTTCTCGATCTCGGCCAGCTCGGCGTCCACCTCGGCCAGCAGCCCCTGGGCGTCGGTGTTCTCCGGGCTCAGGTCCAGCACCTGGACCAGGTGCAGGCGGCTGCCGGTGAGGTCGCCCCGCTGGCGCGCCTCGCGCGCCCCTTTCAGGTTTTGCGAGATCTTCTGGATCTTCTCCTTCTCGCGCAGCGTCAGGTTGCGGTAGGTCTGCAGCATCTCGTGTGCGGGATCGAGCTGCAGTCCCTGGTCGAAGCAATCCAGGGCGCGCATCCAATCGCTGCGCTCATAGGCCTGGATGCCCTCGTTCAATAGCGTCTGGACGTTGCGCTTGGTGTACTCCTGCTGCAGCAGTTTCTGAACCTGCTGCCACAGGGCGGTGGCCGTCGCGTTGCCGGGCTCCAACTCCAGCACTTTTCGCAACAGGTCCTTGGCTTTCGCAAAATCGCGCAGTAGAACCAGCCGTTTGGCTTCTTCCATGTAAGAGGACACCAGGCTGGTATTGAGCGAGCTCAGCAGGCGTTGGAACTCGAAGCCCAGTTCCTCCATGGTGCGGTACCGCTGGTCGCGATCCTTGGCCAGCGCGGTGCTCAGCACACGCTCCAGGTCCGGCGGGAAATCCGAAAGATAGGTGCTGAGCGGCGGGGGGGGATCATGAACGATCTTATAAAGGATGCCGCTGAGGTTGGAGGCCTCGAAGGGGAAATGCCGGGTGAACATGCGGAAGCCGACCACACCCACCGCGAAGACATCCACCCGTTCATCCACTAGTTTTCCTTCCACCTGTTCCGGCGCCATGTACGGAGCGGTGCCCAGCATGGTGTTCTGGCTACCGGAGGTCGCTTCCCCGATACGAGCGATGCCGAAGTCCACCAGCTTCACGGCGCCGTCGGGCAGCACCATGATGTTGGCCGGCTTCACGTCGCGATGGACCACCTCATTGCGGTGCGCATAAGCCAGTCCCTGGCAGACCTGGATCAGGATGTCCAGTTTCCGAAAGACGTTGAATTCCTTTTCCCAGTCCGGGGAGGCCAGCAACGACTCCAAGTCGCTGCCCTCCAGGAACTGCATGGCGATATAGCAGACGTCCTCCTGTTCGTCGAATTCGTAAATGGTAACGATGTTCGGATGGTCGAGGCGTCCGGCGGAAAGCGCTTCGCGGCGGAATCGCTTGATGAACTCAGCGCGGGCGGCTTTGTCCTGGGCGATGGTCTTCAGGGCCACCCAGCGCTCCATGCGGGAGTCCCAGGCACGGTAAACGACACCCATGCCGCCCTGTCCTAATTGTTCCTTGATTTCGAATTTGCCTAGCTTGACCATGCAGCATCTCAGTAATCAGAATAGAGACTGGGCCGGCCAAATCGGATAACTTATAGCACACGTCGCCCGTCTTTGCCACCACGAAGCACTTCACTACTTTCCGCGCCCAAGAGGCGGAGCCTGCGGCTATAAGCCCGTGGCAGAAGTAGCTGTTTTCACGCAGCGACCTGAGCGGCCATGAAGCGGGGCAACTGGAACTCCGCGGGTCGCGAAGGGCCGGAATGGCCGTCGCGTGCCACGAACCGACCGAAAACCAGCGCCGCTACCGTGAGAAGGAGCGAAAGAATCACGCCGACCGCGTCCTGGAGCCGGCGCGGCTTGCCCACGCCCACGATCTGGCGCAGGATCAAGCCCGCCTTGAAGGCCGCGTGAAAGAATGAATTCTCGGCTCTGCCCTGAAAACTCCTGCGGTGTCCCGCCGGTAATCGCCCTCCGGTCGCCGACCGGTTACCGGCGAGACGCCGGCGCTACATCGGGCGCGCGAGACGCGCGTTGGGGCATCGCGCCATTCTCATCGTTTCTGGGTGGTCGCCGCGGCGACCATGCCGGACTGCGCAGGAATCCGGCACAGCAGCGGTTTTGCGAGGTTCTACTTCTGGTGATAGAGCAGCAGGAGGCCGCGAGAATCCCCGGCCGCTCGGCGCAGAGCCTGGGCGGCTTCGGAGACGTCGGCGCCGGCGGCGAGGGTCTGGGCGAACTTGCCGCGGGCCGTCAGAAGCTCCAGGCGGCCGCCGGCAGTAGCCGGCGCGCGTTCCAGACTGAAGACCTCATACACGGAGGCTTTCGGATTCTGGGGCAACGAGATTTCATCGTTCCTCTCGGAAGAGCGCAGGCTCAAGCGCAGGCGCCGGGACGCTTTCACCACCACGGATTCCGCGCCCGGCCAGGCGGTCTCCCGCTGGTCCAGCACCACGGTCTGGCCTGGGTCCACCTTCCGCGAGTTGCCCTCCAGGGTGAGCAGGCCCGCGTCGTCGGAGGAATTGGTCACGGCCAGGCGCAGGCCGGCGTCTGCCGCCGCCAGGTGAAAGCGGTACATCACCACCTGGTCCTGAGCATCGTCGCCGGGTTCGCCCTGGGTCTCAATCAGCGTGCCCCGCGGTTGGGTGTCCGACGTGGGAAGCTTCTTCTGGGCCAGGGCCCAGCCGGCGCAGAGCGCCAGGGCCAGCGTCAAATGGAAACATCTCCTCAGCACTTCCTCCTCCTCTAACGCACGGCCACGGTCACCGTGTTGCTGTTGACTCCGGCCTGCGTCATGACCAGCGGCACGGCGTCACCGGGTTGTACTCCGCTGGGCACCTGGATGTTCACCTGGTAAAGTCCCACGAAGCCCGGCGACAACCCGGCGAAGGCGGCGGGCACTTGGATGCCACCGATGCTTACGGTCACGGCGGTTTTCACCGTGGCCAGCGGCGAACTTGGAGCGGCCATGCCCGAAGCCACCGGAGGATCAGTCGCTCCCAGTCCGGTGCAGTAGATCGTGATGTATTCGCCGCGGTCGGCCGGGCGGGCCTGGCTGCCGGGAACACTGCCTTGGGGCGCCGCGTAGATCGGAGTATTCGAAACCTGGATGGCGCCTTGCCCGGTGCCGGCCGAGTTCAGCGAGAAGATGCCCGGCTGGGCGTCCGCCAAGGTGATCTGATCGGGAGCCGCCGCCACGCCGCGGACCGTAACCACCAGCGAGGCGGTGGTTCCCGGCACCAGGTCGGTGGGCACCTGCGCGTTCACCTGGCCGCCGTTGGCGAACACCAGCCCCATGTCTTTGCCGCCGAGCTGGGCGCGCACATCCGCCAGCGACGTCGGCAGCGGCGTCGTGGAGGCAGACGCCGTTGAGGTGCCTAGATTGGCCCCAAACACGGAAACCAGCGTGCCGGGGGCCACTGGAACGTACTTCTGGTAGCTGGCGGCATTCAGGGTGGCGTTGCGGGACACCTGCGGCAGAGTGCCTCCCCCCGCTCCCACCTTGCCATCAATCTGCGTCACCGCCTCGGCCAAGCCTGTGGCCCGGGCGCGGATGGTCACCGTGGTGCGGTCGGATTTGCCGGGAATCCAATTCCCGGTATAGTGCCCGTCTTTCAAGCTGGCCAGAACCACCGGGGGATCGCCCGTATTGAAGGAGGCGATTACGGTGGCATCGGTCACCGGCTGTCCGCAGTCGTTGAACACCAGGGTGCGCAGCGACACCGGCCAACTCACCGACAGCGTGAAGTTCCCGGCCAGCATGGTTTCGACCAGGGTGAGCCGGCTGGGCGTGCAGGCGGCCTGCGCCACGGGCGGGCCGACTCCCTGCGGGGCGACCCCGCCCGTTTCCGACAAGACCAGAACCACGGACAGGTCCTGGCGCACGCCGGTGCCCAGCGTCACGGTAATGGTTCCGGTGTAGACTCCGCGGGCCAGGCTCCCCGAGTCGGCGCGAACCCGCAGCGTGGTCCGGCCCCCCTCGACGGAGCCGGAAGCAGGCGTCACCGTGAGCCAGTTGCCTCCTCCCGCCGTGGAAGCCGCAGCGGCGAATTGGATCGACGCGCCGCCGCTGGCGCTGACGACCAAGTCTTTCCCGGCCGGCGCCGCCCCGCCGGTTATGCCCACGAAAACGAAGCCTGCCGGCTGCACCAGGATCACCGGATCGCTCCCCGGCGGCAGCATGCTCACCAGGACCAGGCCGGCCTGGGGCGAGTTGGGCGCGCCCTGCGCTTCGAAGGTCAACAGACCCACGGAAACTCCGGCCTTCAACAGCGTGGAATCCACGCGGACCGTCGCGGTGGGAGCCGTGGCGCCGGAGCCGGCCCCGGTGCTGCCGCCGGCGGGAGAAACCGAGAGCCAGTTCCGTCCATCGGGAGTCTGGGCGCGGATCTGCCAGTTCATGGTGCCGGAGCCCACGTTCATCATCTGAAAGGTTAACGCCGGAATGCTCTGGCCTTCGATCCCTTGGAACAGGAAGCCGGTCTGGCTGGGCTGAAGAATGGGAAGCGCCTTGGTGATCACCAGCGTGGCCGCCACCACCTGCAGCAGCCCTCCGGTGGTGCTCTGGACGGTGATCAGGCCGGTGTAGACGCCCGCGGCCACGCCGGTGGAGCTTACGCTGACTCGCGCGGTGGTGGGCGCCGTTCCGGAGGCCGGCGTGACGGTCAGCCAATTCCCGCCCGCGCTGGTCCGCACGCTGGCCGTCCAGCCCACGTTCCCGGCGACGGCCAGGTTCTCGGCCGCCGGACTGGCCTGGTTCTCCAAAGCGCTGAAGTTCAGGAACTCCGGACTCACGGTGAGCGTGGGCGCGGAACTGGTGATGGTGAAGCTCAGGGAATTCGATACCGCCGTGCCGGACCTCGCCGTGACCAGAACGGTCCTGGCGGACCCGGCCAGGTCGCCGGCCAGAATGGCGGCCTGCAGTTGCGTGGCGCTGACAACGGTGGTCGACCGGTCGCTGCCGGCCCACTGCACCACGGAGCCGGAGACGAAACCGCTTCCGGTCACCAGCAGCGTGAATGCCGCGCCGCCCGCCTGGGCGCTGGAAGGCGAGAGGGAGGTGATGAGCATGAGCACCGGCGCCGGCACGCCGCTCGGGGGGGTGGCCACCGACAGCGTGTACGCGCCGGCCTTCGCGGAACTATAGGAGGTGGCCTCGACCCGGTAGGTGCCGGCGGCGAAGGTGCGGCTGATGCGGGCATTGGTTCCCCCGCCGCTGTCATCGTCGGTGGCCACCGTGGCGCCTCCCGCATCCAAAACCCGCAGGTAAGCGTCAAAGGCGGTGGAATTCAGGCCGATGATGAGGGGCTGGGCGCTGCTCACCGTGAACTGGTACAGGTCCGCATAGCAGCCGGCGCAGCCTGCCGACCGTCCCGAGGTAGCCGACAGGGTGCCGTTCACCGTCTGCCCCACGGCGATCTGCGCGACCGTGACGCTGACCACCTGCACCACCAGGGTGAAGGCCCCGGTGGCCCCGGTACTGTAGGAACTGGCCTCGATACGATAGGTGCCGGCGGCAAAACTGCGCCGGATGCGCGAGTTGCTGCCGCCGCCGCTATCGTCATCGGCCGCCACCACCACCCCGTTGGCGTCCAGCACGCGCAGGTAGGCATCAAAGGCCGTGGAGGTCAGGTCGATCTGCACGGTCTGCGCGCTGCTCAGCGTGAATCCATAAGAGTTCGCGAAGCAGCCGGTACAAGCCACCGAGCTTCCGGAACTGGCGCTCAGGCTGCCGTTGACGGTGGTCGCCGCGGTGCCCACGGTGATGGGGGAGACCGTTACGTTCACGGTGTTCAGCGCCAGGGTGTAGGCCCCAGTCTTCCCGCTGTTGTAGGAGGTGGCTTCGATCCGGTAGGTGCCGGCGGCGAAGGTGCGGTAGATGCGGGCATTGCTTCCCCCGGCGCCGTCATCGTCCGTGGCAACGGTGCTGCCCGCCGAGTCCAGCACGCGCAGGAAAGCATCGAACGCGCTGGAGGTCAGCACGATATTCAGGGTCTGGGAAGAAGTCACGCTGAACTGGTAGAGGTCCGCAAAGCAACCGCTGCAACCCACAGAACGCCCCGATGAGGCTGTCAGGCTGCCGCTGAGTGTCTGCCCGACAGAGATGGGCAGAACCTGGGCGGTGACGGCGCTCAACGCCAGCGTGTAAGCGCCGCCGATCCCGGAACTGTAGCTGGTGGCCTCAATGCGGTAGGTTCCCGCCGCGAAAGCGCGTTGGACCAACGAGTTGGTGCCTCCGCCGCTATCGTCGTCTGCAGCGAGCATGTTTCCGCTGCCGTCCAGGACGCGCAGGTAGGTGTCGAAGACGGTGGAATTCATAGCCACCGACAACGTTTGGGAGGACGTCAGGG
>Ga0315275_10002311_pt1 | contig 17118 bp, 19 predicted proteins | sample YL17G03_0_MG_FD_205557 | JGI IMG/M metagenome (GOLD analysis project Ga0315275, IMG submission 205557) | Sediment microbial communities from Yellowstone Lake, YNP, Wyoming, USA - YL17G03_0 | ecosystem: Environmental > Aquatic > Freshwater > Lake > Sediment | place: USA: Wyoming | collected... | reverse complement strand
TTCAACTTCGGTGTGCTCTACGGCCTGAGCGAGTTCGGGCTCTCCACGCGGGAGCACATCTCGCGCGAGGAGGCGGGCGAGTTCATCAAGACCTACTTCGCCAAGTACCCGGGCATCCGGCGTTACATCGACGAGACGGTGCAGCGCACCCGCGAGCTGGGCTACGCCGAGACGCTGCTGGGCCGGCGGCGCTACTTCCCCGAGATCCGCCAGGCCAACGCCGTGGTGCGCCAGGCGGCAGAGCGGGCGGCGGTGAACATGCCGGTGCAGGGCACGGCCGCCGATATCATCAAGATCGCCATGAACCGCATCGACACCGAGCTGGAGGCGCGACGGCTGAAGAGCCGGATGACCCTCCAGGTGCACGACGAGCTCATCTTCGAGTGCCCGGCGGCGGAACTGGACGAGGTGCGAAAGCTGGCGGTGGACATCATGCCGCGCTCGCTGGAGATGAAGGTGCCGCTGAAGGTGGACACGAAGGTGGGCAAGAACTGGGGGGAGATGGAGTAGGAGTTTGGTTGAACTCTGCGGGTTGAAACCCGCAGCTTCGTGCAAGCCGCGGATTTCAACCCGCGGGGTGTCTATTTCCTCCCATGACCGCAGCTAGTCCGCCGCGTCTGTACGGGAAGGTCCGGCGTGCCTGAGCTCCCTGAAGTAGAGACCATCCGCCGCGACCTCGTGCCCCACGTGGTGGGGCGCCGGTTCACGGCTGTCGAAGTGATGCCCGGCGCCGAGAAGGTGGTGGCCCTCCCCTCGGCGGCGGAGTTCCGGCGGGCGCTGCCCGGCCTGCGCATCGAGGGCATCGAGCGGCGGGGCAAGTACTTCCTCTTCCCCCTCTCCGACGGGCGCCATCTCATCGTCCACCTGCGGATGACCGGAGCTCTGATCCATCGTTCGGCGGGCGCCCCGGCCGAGGGCTATCTCCGCGTCCGCTTCTTGCTGGATGATAAGACGGAGTTGCGCTACACTGACCTGCGCAAGCTGGGAATGATGTGGCTGGTCGACGACCCGACGCTGGTGGTGGGCAAGCTCGGGCCGGACGCCCTGGAGGCGCTGCTGCCCGCTACGTTGCGCTCGCTGCTGGCCGGACGAAGAGCGCCCATCAAAGTTGTGCTCATGGATCAGGCTCGTCTGGCCGGGCTGGGTAACATCTACGCCGATGAGGCGCTGTTCCTGGCCGGCGTCCACCCTCGCCGGCCGGCGGGCAGTCTGGGGACGGACGAGGTGGAGCGGTTGCATGGCGCCGTGGGGGAAGTCCTGCGCGAGGCCATGGGCCATCGGGGCAGCAGCTTCAGCGACTACGTGGACGCCGAGGGGAAAGAGGGAATGCACCAGTTGCATGTCAAGGTGTACCGGCGCTCGGGCGAGCCCTGCCACGTGTGCGGCGCCGCCATCGAGCGCATCAAGCTGGGCGGGCGGAGCACCCACTTCTGCCCGCGCTGTCAAAGGTGAGACAAAGAGGGGTGGGGACGTAGCTGCAGACCTTTAGGTCTGCCTTTGCAGGGCTGAAGCCCTGCAGCTACTTCTGCTGTGAGAAATAGCAAGAGTCAACGGTAGGAGACCGCTGAAAGGAGGATAGCAAGAAATGGCTAAGGAGGCGGTCCTTGTCGATGCAGTGCGCACGCCCTTCGGGCGGGCGGGAAACAGGGGGGTGTTGAAGGACATCACCCACGTGGACTTTATGATCCCTCTGATGAAGGCCATCGTCGAGCGGAACAAGCTGGACCCGAACGTGATCGACGAGTTCTCGGTGGGATCGGCGCAACTGGTGGGAATGCTGACCCGCGCTCGCATGTACGTGTTTGAGGCGGGCTTCCCCGACACCATCTCGGGCACGGACCTGAACAAACAGTGCGCTTCTTCCCTCCAGACGATCGCGATGGGTGCTCACGCCATCATGTGCGGCATGTCGGACGTGGTGCTGGCAGGCGGTATCGAGACCATGGATCGCGTCGGGCCCATACCGCCCGGCGGCGACGCCCTGTCCATCGATAACCCCCAGGTCATGATGGAGTTCATGAAGCGGGAAAACTGGCAGATGTACCCCGACAAGCAGGCCAAGCTCCTGCCTCAGTGGTTCCAGATCAAGGCGCCCTGGGTCATGAACATGGGCCAGACGGCGGAGAAGCTGAGCGACGTCTACAACATCTCGCGCGAGGATTCCGACAAGTTCGCCCAGGCGAGCCAGGAAAGGGCGGTGGCTGCTCAGGACGCGGGCAAGCTCGACCGGGAGATCATCCCGCTCACCATCGAGTACCTCAATGGTCAGATCGTGACCATCGACAAGGACCAGGGCCCGCGACGCGAGAGCACCCTGGAGAAGCTGGCCACACTGAAGGGAGCCTACAAGCCGGAAGGGGGCCTGGTGACGGCGGGCAATTCCTGCCCCCGCACTGAGGGCGCCACCCTGACACTGCTGATGTCCAAGGAGAAGGCCAAGGAGCTGGGCCTGAAGCCGCTGCTCACCTTCCGCGGCGCGGCCACTATTGGCACCGACCCCGAGATCATGGGCATCGGCCCGCTGCCGGCCACTCAGAAGCTGCTGAAGCGCTACGGCTGGTCCCTGAACCAGTTCGACCTCATCGAGATCAATGAGGCATTCGCTTGCCAGGTCGTGGCGACGATGCGCGGGTTGGACTCGAACGAATGGGATGAGCGGCTGAACGTCAACGGCGGCGCCATCGCTTTCGGCCACCCGCTGGGGGCCACCGGAGCGCGCCTGGTGGGGACCATGGCCTACGAAATGGAGCGGCGCGGTGGCCGCTGGGGCCTGGCAACGCTGTGCATCGGCGGCGGCATGGGTATGTCCCTGGCCTGGGAGCGCGAGGACTACTAACTGGTAGACTGACCGCTACCGCTCTCGCTCTCGCCTGAATGGAATAGAGCCCGCAATGCCCGCGGTGGCGGGTGATTAACGTTGTGCCACGCCACCGAAGCAGAAGGCCTTGAGGGTCTGGGCCTATGTCTTCATCACCACCAGACAGCCCCGCAGGGTAGTGCAGGCGATCCGCAAGATACCGGGCGTGGTCAAGGCCGACGCACTCCTGGGAACGCCAGACGCCATTGCCATTGTGGAGGGCGATGACATCGCTTCCATGGATGCGGTGATCGATAGGATCGTCGAAGTGCCAGACGTCATGGCGACCGACTCGAAGGTCGCGCGATGGATCGAGTGAAGAGCCCACAGCCGTTGCCGCCGCTGGAGTTCCACCCCGTAACCCCTGAGCGGTGGAGCGATCTGGAAACGTTGTTCGGAAGGCATGGGGCCTCCAGCGGCTGCTGGTGCATGTGGTGGCGATTACCGCGAGCCCAGTTCCAGCGGCAGGCCGGTCAGAAGAACAAGGAAGCGCTGAAGGGGATAGTCGACTCCGGCCAGCCGCCGGGCCTCCTGGCCTACGCTGAGGGCGAGGCCATCGCCTGGTGCTCTGTAGGCCCGCGACCGGCGTTTCCGGCCCTGGAGCGGTCGCGTACGCTGAAGCGAGTGGACGATGAGCCCGTCTGGTCGGTCGTCTGCTTCTTCGTCGCCAAGCCGTACCGGGGCCGAGGGGTCATGATGCCCCTGCTCACAGCCGCCGTGGAGTACGCCCGGGCGCACGGCGCGAGGATCGTCGAAGGGTATCCCGTCGAACCGACGCAAAGCCTGACCGGCGACCGCGGCTATACCGGCGTGGTGTCCGCCTTCCGCAGGGCAGGATTCGTGGAAGTGCTGCGGAGAGGGACGCGGCCGATCATGCGGTGCTCCCTCGAGGGGCGGTAGGCGCAGCCTGAGGTTGCGGTTTGGGACGATGTGTTGTACCATCCGTTGCGCAAGAGGTGGTACAAGTGGAACGGCTCAGGTCGATATCGGTTAGCGAAGCGCGGGCGCTACTGGCCAGTCTGATCGAGCAGGTGGAGGGCGGTGAGCCGTATTTCCTCGTGTCCCGCAGTCGGGTACGGGCGGTGCTCATGGGGATCGGCCAGTACGACGCTCTACTGGAGCGCCTGGAAGACCTAGAGGACTCGCTGGAGATCCTGCGGGCGAAGGCAGAGGGCGAGCCCGCTCGCCCGCTCGAGGAGTATCTCAAAGAGCGCGAGGCCAAACAGTCAGCCCGTGTATCGGGTCGACCTTAGCAGGCGGGCCGAGAAGGACCTGGAGCGCCTTCCGCCGCGAGGCGCAGCGCGCGTTATCGCTGTTCTGCGCGGCCTAGCCGGGGATCCCCGTCCGCCAGGTGCTGCTAAGCTCGCCGCCGTGGAGGGTTATCGCGTGCGGGTGGGCGAGTACCGGATAGTCTACGACGTAGACGATGCTGGCGAGGTAGTCACCGTCTATCGCATTCGGCACCGCCGCGAGGTTTACCGCCGTGAGTAGAGAGACCTTGCCCCTCGACGCCATCACCGCTGTTCCTGGCCTGCGGGTCGGGCACTGGACGAACCGGCGCGCCGCCACCGGCTGCACCGTCGTGCTGTCCGAAGGGGGCGCCGTCGCCGCCGTAGACGTGCGCGGCGGCGCGCCCGGCACCCGCGAAACGGACGTGCTCCGGCCCGGCAACCTCGTCGACCGCGTACACGCTGTACTCCTGAGCGGCGGCAGCGCCTTCGGGTTGGACGCGGCGGCCGGCGTCATGCGTTTTCTGGAAGAACGGGGCGTCGGTGTCCCCACGCCCGGCGGGCCGGTGCCCATCGTCGTGGGCGCCGTGCTCTACGACCTGTCCATCGGCCGGGCGGACGTCCGGCCCGGCGCCGACGCAGGCTATTCCGCGTGCCAGGCCGCTCGCCCCGGGCGACTCGCTCAGGGGAGCGTGGGGGCTGGGACGGGAGCAACCGTGGCCAAGGCGCTGGGTCCCGATCGGGCCGTCAAGGGCGGCGTCGGCAGCGCCGCTGAGGCCCTCCCCGGCGGGACGGTAGTGGGCGCGCTGGTGGCGGTGAACTGCTTCGGCGAGGTCGTGGACCCGGATAGCGGACGCATTCTGGCTGGCCCCCGCGATGACAAGGGCGGCTTCGCCAGCACGCTGGACGTTCTGCGCAAGCGGCCGCCGTCGCTGCTCTTCGGCGCCACGAACAGCACCATCGGGGTGGTGGCCACCAACGCCCGTCTGACACGCGAGCAGGCCTACCGGCTGGCGGTGATGGCCCACGACGGCCTGGCGCGGGCGGTGCGCCCGGCCCACACGCTGGTGGACGGCGATGTCTTCTTCGTGGTGGCGACCGGCGCCCAGGAGCAGGCCGCCGACATCATCGCGCTCAGCGCGCTGGCGGCCCGCGCCGTCGAGCGGGCTATCGTGCGGGCGATGGCGGAGGCGAAGGGCCTGGCGGGCGTGCCGTCGGCGGCCGAGTGGGTGCAAGAGCGGCCATCAGGCACCCTCGCCTGAAAGCGTGCGACGGGTCCCCGAAAAGCCCTACCGGGCTGCGCCGTTGGCGATCGTCACCTCGACCTGCGCTATGTCCACGGGAGCGGTGCTCTGCCCGGGTTGGCCAGCCTCGAAGGGAAGGGCGACGAGAGCGTACACACATTCCCTGGAGGGGGCATTGACATATCTGGTATACTTAGCTTGCCATCGACCCGGAATGCCCGGCTGCGGCTGAGCAGGGCGGTGAGCTAAGGCGCAGGAGGCGCTACTTAGTCGAACCAGAGTCCGCTTGGATCGGGGCACCGACCGAGACGGCGCATAGCGAACGAGTGCTTCAACATGCCCTCTCGGTTCAGGCCGAGAGGGCTTTCGTTTTCCGATTCCGCGGACGCAGGCCAAGGGGGAGTCCCTATGAGGACGATGCTGAAAAGTAAGATCCATCGCGCTCACGTCACGGGGGCCAACGTCGACTATGAGGGAAGCATCACGCTCGACCCCGAGCTCATGGATGCGGCCGACATCCTCCCCTTCGAGCAGGTACATGTGCTCGACATAACAAATGGCGCTCGTCTCCAGACGTACGCCATCGAGGGGCGACGCGGCAGCGGAGAGGTAGTGATCAACGGTGCCGCGGCCCGCATGGTGGGCGAGGGCGATCTGGTCATCGTCCTCACCTACCACACTGTGTCGGAAGAGGACGCCCGTAGCCTGCGGCCGCGGCTGGTGTACGTGGACGGGGCGAATCGCATCAAGCGAGTGGGGAGTGAGCGGCCGGCGCAGCAAGCGGCAGTGGTCTAGGAGGTGGGGGCGATGCGACGCGTATCTATCGACGACCTGAAGGCGATGAAGCAGCGGGGCGAGAAGATCGCCATGCTGACCGCGTACGATTATCCCACCGCTCGTCTGCTGGACGAGGCGGGGGTGCCCATCATCCTGGTGGGCGACAGCCTGGGCATGGTGGTGCTGGGCTACAGCTCGACCCTGCCGGTAACCATGGCCGACATGCTCCATCACGTCGCTGCCGTCGTGCGGGGCACGCAACGGACCCACGTAGTGGCCGACATGCCGTTTATGAGCTACCAGGCCAGCTCGGAGGACGCCCTGCGCAACGCCGGTCGCTTCTTGCAGGAGGCCGGGGCGCAGTCGGTGAAGCTGGAGGGCGGTGTGAGCGTGGCGGAGACGGTGCGCCGTCTCGTAGAGGTGGGAATACCTGTCATGGGCCACATCGGGCTGACGCCGCAGTCGCTCAACCAGTTCGGCGGCTACAAGATCCAGGGGAAGACGCCGGCCGCCGCCGTCAAGCTCCTGAACGACGCCATGGCCCTGGAGCAGGCGGGCGCCTACGCTGTCGTGCTGGAGACTATACCGGCGCCCCTGGGCAAGCTCGTCTCCGAGCGGCTGAGCATCCCCACTATCGGCATTGGGGCTGGGCCCTACTGCGACGGGCAGGTGCAGGTGCTGCACGACATGCTCGGTCTCCATCCCGACTTCGTTCCCAAGCACGCCAAGCAGTACGCCCACTTGGCCGAAGAGATCGGCCGGGCGGCGCGGGAATATCTGACCGAGATCCGGGAGGGCCGCTTCCCCACGGAGCGCGAAAGCTTTATGATGGGGCCCGAAGGCGAGGCCGTTTTGGCCGAACTATCGGGCCTAGTTTAGCCCTCATCCAGAGCGCCCTGCCGCAGCTCTACTCCGGCCTGGGGGCCTGCGGCAGGGCCCTCACCGAAGCCATGCAGGTAGCCGCCACGGTGGCCGAGATGCGCCAGCGGCGCGCCGCCATGAAGGGCAGCGTCGGGCTGGTGCCGACCATGGGCTATCTCCACGAAGGCCACCTTTCCCTCGCTCGCCACGCCCGCGCCGACAACGACCACGTGGTGGCGAGCATCTTCGTCAATCCCACGCAATTCGGGCCCAAGGAGGACTACCAGCACTACCCGCGCGACACCGAGCGCGACCTGCGGCTGCTGGAAGCGGAGGGGACGGATGTGGTGTTCATGCCGTCGGCCGAGGAGATGTACCCGGCCGGGTTCGACACCTGGGTGGAGGTGGGCCGATCGCTGACGGAGCGGCTGGAGGGGGCGGCCCGGCCGGGCCACCTCCGCGGCGTGACGACGGTGGTGGCCAAGCTGTTCGAGATCGTGCACCCGCAGCGCGCCTATTTCGGCCAGAAGGACGCCCAGCAACTGGCGGTGGTCCGGAGGATGGCAGCCGACCTGAACATGGACATCGAGGTCGTGGGCCTGCCCACCGTCCGCGAGCCCGATGGCCTGGCCATGAGCAGCCGCAACGCCTACCTGTCACAGAAGGAGCGGCAGGCGGCCGCCGTCCTTTGGCGATCGCTCTGCCGCGCCCGCGAGCTGTTCGAGGGGGGCGAGCGTCGAGCGGAAGCGATACGCCAGGCGATGCGCGCGGTGCTGGCCGAGGAACCGCTGGCGCAGGTGGAGTACGTGAGCGTGGCCGCCGCCGAGACGCTGCAGGAGCTGGAGGCCGTCGCGGGGCCGGCCCTGGTGTCGCTGGCGGTCCGCATGGGGCGGACGCGGCTGATCGATAACGTGACGCTGGGCGCTTGACGGCCGCCCCTAATCCCCGACCCTCAGGTAGAGCCTCCGCAGGCCCAGGCCAGCACGACCGTTGCGAACAGTGCGATGAGAAGAGCGACTCTCGATATGTGTTGCGTTTTCACGGTTTATGCCGAGTGAGCCGTGGCGTTACGTCCAGCAGTGCGGGTGTTGCTGCACTGCTATCGCGCTGAACAATATCGGTGACTTTAGCCAGCAGCCTGTTCCAGTCACCGCTTGGTGTATACCTTTTCCGTGATCTGTCATGCCAAAACAATGTGTATGTCGGAAAGCCGGCGTTTCCTTCAGAAACAGCCCATTTGTATCTTTCTAGCTCCGCCAACGCTACGTAGGCACAATAGATTGACTCGTCGAGTCGTTGTGTTCGCTGAAAGTTGTCCTTGACCCGGTCAATTGTTTTTTGGCCGAACGAACCAGAGTTCTTTATTTCGAAGACAACCAACACGTCCTGAGGTTGATACAGGAGCCCGTGTTCCGGGCTCGCTCCCTTCCTAGGCACGAGCAAATCGATTTCGATAGGAAGGCCCTTGATGAATACATCGCGAGCTGACGTACGAATGCCATGATTCTCGAGAGCACGTTTGATAATCTCGACTGTTATCGCCCCCGCAAACTTTGCGCACTTGGTGCCAAAGGTAGCCCTGGCACGAGAAACTAAATCGCGTACTTCTTCGTCGTCCATGTTTCGGTCACCTCCGCCCGGTGGAACGACACGGCGTCGTCTGCCAGGCACCGTCTATCCAGCATCCGCAGTCTGATCAGGCGGTAGCGTGCTGTTGTCCCTCTCTGATAGACACGTCTTCACCCATTCCGTTACGCGCTCGTCGGCGGCGGTAGGGTAGGCGTGGCCCAGCCGCTCGGCGGTCTCGATGGCCAGCCAGCGGAACAGGTCCATGCTCGCCAGCAGCGCGCGCCAAGTGTCGTTCTCGTCGTAGTGGGCGAAGGCGTCGCGCAGGCCGGCCAGGGCGCGGGGGGCCGCCCACTCCTCCAGGAAGCGCCCGAGCTGCCACGTGTCGTAGTCGGGGCCCTTCGTGGCGCGGGCCTGCCATTCGACCATCCGGAGCAGCAGCCGCTTCATGTAGCCGTCGAGGCAGTCCTTGGCCCACCACAGCTCGCCGCGCCGCAGCTTCTTCGCCGTCAGGACGGCGTGGTACCAGAAGTCGTTGGCGGCGTTGAGGAACTCGCGCTGCGTCGGGGGACGATAGGGCGGGGCTTCGGCGAGCACTTGGGGCAGCTTGGCGGCCAGTCCCTCCTTGTCCACGAGCACACGCACCCCGCGACCGAATACGTTTGCCGCATCCGCAACGTCCTGCCTGATCCGTTGGGCCATCCCTTTGGGCAGCAGACGAAACAGCAGGGGAAACCGGCTCAGCAGGGGGAGGAAGCGGGCAGCCTGGCGGAACCGGTCGTGGGGGAAGACGGCGAAGTCGACATCGCGGGCGCCCTCGAACAGGACGCGGCGCTCCACGCCACTGCCGGTCGGCGTCGGTTCGAGGAAGGTGAGCCAGTAGTCGCCGATGTTCTTCAGCCAATCGCTGCTTGTCAGGTAGCGCTGCGGCTTGGTGGTGATCACGATGATGTCCAGGTCCGACCACTCGTCGGCGGGGTGGTCAGTCCGGGCGCGCGACCCGACAACGAAGGCGGCTCGGATGTCGGACTGGGCCTGGGCCCAGGCGGTGAAGCGCTGCTCGATCTGTTCCATGGACGGCTTGGTCTTGTCCATCACTGGATCCTGTGCGGGGCGGAATCCGGCGTTACAGTTCAAACGGCGGTGGGAACCTGATCATTCCGGCGACTCCGTCCAGCGCCCCGGGCGCCAGTTCGAGCACCATGAACGCCTCGTCGGGGACGGGGAACGGCGCCTCCAGCCCTCGCGCCCTGGCGGGAGAGAAGCCGAAGCGAGGATAGTAGGTCGGATGGCCGACGACCACCACGATCCTGTGGCCCAGGGTTCGGCACCGCTCGATGCCCCGTCGCACAAGCTGGGAGCCGATCCCTTGGTTCTGGAATTCGGGTCGAACGGCCAGCGGCGCCAGTGTCAGCGCCGGGACGGCGCCGTCCTTCGTTTCGATGACCATGGGGCTGAACAGGATGTGCCCCACCACCTGCCCGCCTTCGATTGCCACCAGTGACAGCTCGGGGATGAAGTCGGGCGATTCGCGCAGGGCCTCGACCAGGCGCGACTCGATCTCCTGGCCGAAGGCGAGCAGGTTCACCTCATGGATGGCCGCGTAGTCTTCGGTGGTCTCAGGGCGGATGGTGATCATGGCGGCGGCGCTCCCTTCTCGGCGGTAGCGCGATCCTAGTCGGTGGGCGCGATCTCGTCAACGCGGTCGGGCTTCTCAAATCCACACGCGACCCCAGCCTGAAGGCTGGGGCATGGGGGAGACGAATCCCATGCCCTTGCCTTCAGGCCTTTGACCTTGGATTCAGCTCTGCGGGATGAATCCCGCAGCTTCATCAAAGCTGAGGGTTTCAACCCTCAGGGGTCTCCTGTAATTTCAGTGACTCTCAGGCGGGGGTCGAGAAGCAACCCACCGACACCGAACCGATGACGCTTCCTTTTGACCCCCTTTGAGGGGCGGTGCTAGAATACGCTTGCCCGCCGAGAGGTGGGGCAGAACCTTCGCCAGGGAGGCCCAGCATGGGAGGCCACTCGCACTGGTCTCAGGTCAAGCGCCAGAAGGGGGGCAACGACGCCAAGCGCGGCCAGGTCTTCACCAAGCTCGGCCGCGAGGTGATGATCGCCGCGCGCGAGGGCGGCGGCGACCCGGCCATGAACTCCCGCCTGCGCCTAGCCTTGCTGAAGGCCCGCGAGTTCAACATGCCGGCCGACACCATCGACCGGGCCATCAAGCGGGGCACCGGCAAGCTGGACGACGCCAAGGCCCTGGTGGAGGCCACCTTCGAGGGCTACGGGCCCGGGGGCGTGGCCATCCTGGTGGACACCCTGAGCGATAACCGCAATCGCACCGTCTCCGACATCCGGATGGCCTTCTCGCGCGCCGGCGGCAGCCTGGCTGAGAGCGGCAGCGTCGCCTGGCAGTTCGAGAGCCGAGGCCTGGTGCTGGTGGAGCCGCCGGCGGACGCCGATCCGGAGGAAGTAGCCCTGACCGCCATCGATGCCGGCGCCGAGGACGTGAAGATCGAAGAGGGCCGGGTCGAGGTCTACACTGCCCCCACGGACGTGGAGAAGGTGCGCCGCTCCCTGGAGGAGATGGGCGTGCCCGTGGCCTCGGCGGAGGTGGCCAAGGTCGCCAAGAGCACCATCGCCCTCGACGAGAAGCAGGCCGGGCAAGTGCTCAAGCTGCTGGATACCCTGGAGAGCCTGGACGACGTCCAGCGGGTGTACTCCAACGGCGACTTCCCCGACTCGGTGCTGCTGGAGTACGCCGGCTAAGGCGCGGCGCGGCCGGCAGTGGTCACCCTTCTCGACAAGCCCCTACCCCCCGGCCTGCTGGTGCTGGGCATCGACCCCGGGCTGTCGGTCACGGGGTACGGCCTCGTCCTCTGGTCGAACAATGGAGCGCGAGCCGTGGCCTACGGTGCACTGACCATGAGCCGCCGCGCGCCGCTCCCCGAGCGCCTGCGCCAGATCCACGAGGGCGTCAGCGAGGTCATCGGCGATTGGGGGCCGGTCGAAGTCGCGGTGGAGGACTTTCTCGTCGGCAACGTACGGGCGGCGGTGGCCATCGGCGAGGCGCGGGCGGTGGTCCTGCTGGCGGCGGCCCAGGCGGGCCTGCCCGTCTTTCAGTACCAGCCGGCCCAGGTGAAGCAGTTCGTCACCAGCTACGGCGGTGGCCAAAAGGAGCAGGTGCAGGAGATGGTGCGTATACTCCTGGGTCTGGACGAAGCGCCGGAGCCGGCGGACGCGGCCGACGCGCTGGCGGTAGCCCTCTGCCACTGCTTCCGGCGCAGCCAGCGGGAGATGTTGGAGAAGGCGGCGAAATGATATCGCACTTGCACGGCGTGCTGCGCAGTCGGAGCGAAGACGAGATGTCGCTCGAGATCGAGGTGGGCGGCGTCGCCTACGAGGTGTTCCTGCCCATGTTCGTCTGGCGCGCCATCGAGGAGGTGGAGCCCGGCAGCCCGCTGGAATTGGTCACGCTCTACCACGCCTCCGAGCGGCAGCCCGTCCCCAAGCTCATCGGCTTCATGCGGCCGGTGGAGCGCAAGTTCTTCCGCAAGTTCATGGAAGTGGACGGCGTGGGCGCCGCGAAGGCCCTGAAGGCGCTGGTGTTCTCCGTCTCCACCATCGCCCGCTGGATCGAGGCGGGCGATACGGCGTCGCTGGGCCGCCTGCCGGGCATCGGCGCCCGCAGCGCGGACAAGATCGTCGCTCACCTGAAGGGCAAAGTGGTGGAGGAGGCCCTCCTGCGCGACGAGGGGTTCGAGGAGATGCCGGAGCGCGAGCTGGCCCCGACGCTGCAGCAGGTGCGGGACGACGCCGTCGCGGGGCTGGTGAGCCTGGGGTTCGGCCGTGGCGAGGCGGCCCGGCTGGTGGACAAGATCGCGCGCGAGCAGGCCCTGGAGAGCGTGGAGGAGATCATCCGCGCCGTCTTCCGCGCCACGCAGCAGGGGTAGGGGCCGCCGTCTGGTCGAATGGTAGAATAGGACGAGGAGAGATACTGGAGGGCCAAGATGTGCCAGCAAGCAACGGATCATGAGGTCGAGAAGCAGGCACTCTGCTATTATCGTTTCTTCGTCTACCGCGAGTACCGGGAGATAAGGTTCCTCGGTAATACGCGCATCGGGCGGTATGACAGGTTCGCCGAGCGCTACCCTGTCCTGGCAAAGCTGGGCCGGACGGCGTTCGCCCGGGTGTGGCACCAGATAGCTTCGGAGACAGACCCCGCCCTCATCGTCAAGCCGTTCGAAGAGCTCACTGGCCTCACCCTCCAGGCAGTCGAAGAGGCGTTCCGCAAGGGCGAATGGCACCCGGCGAAGGCCGAGGTCAAGGTCTTCGGCGGGCCCAAGCACGCGGACATCGCCTTGCATGCGATGCGGTTGGGCGAAGCCATACAGGCGGGCCGCTGGACCGACGTAGTTCCCAAAGAGCTGGCGACGCTGAAGGATATCCGGCACAACTGCCCCCGGCCCTCGCGACAGGAGTACAAGTCGCTGCTGGAAGACCTGGCGACGCTGGAGCTTCCCATGCCCGACTGTTGCCTCCTCATCGGCCCCGAATAGGGCGGCATGCCTGACTTCCGCCTCGTCGCTGACTTCGCGCCCATGGGCGACCAGCCCCAGGCCGTCGACAAGCTGATGGAGGGCCTCGAGCGTGGCAACCGCAGTCAGACGCTGCTGGGCGTCACCGGCAGCGGCAAGACCTTCACCATGGCCAACGTCATCGCCCGCTGGAATCGCCCGGCGCTGGTCATTTCGCCCAACAAGACGCTGGCCGCCCAGCTCTACTCCGAGTTCCGCGAGTTCTTCCCCGACAACGCCGTCGAGTTCTTCGTCAGCTACTACGACTACTACCAGCCCGAGGCCTACATCCCCCGCACCGACACCTACATCGCTAAGGACGCCGACATCAACGAGGAGATCGACAAGCTGCGCCACGCCGCCACCCGCGCCCTGTTCGAGCGGCGGGACGTGGTGATCGTGGCCTCGGTGTCCTGCATCTACGGCCTGGGCGAGCCGTCCGAGTACTACAACTTCGTCCTGAGCTTCCGGAAGGGCGACCGCAGCAACCGCCAGCGGGCCCTGCGCAAGCTGGTGGACATGCAGTACGAACGCAACGACATGAACCTGCTGCGCGGCCGCTTCCGCCTGCGGGGCGATAGCCTGACCATCATCCCGTCCTACGAGGAACTGGCGGTGCGTGTCGACTTCTTCGGCGATGAGGTGGAGCGCATCCTCCAGCTCGACCCGCTCACGGGTGAGGTGCTGAGCGAGACGGACGCCATCGACATCTATCCGGCCAAGCACTTCGTCACCTCACAGGACAAGCTGGAGGCGGCCATGCAGGATGTGGAGGCGGAGCTGGAGGAGCGGGTGGAGTGGTTCAAGAGCCAGGGCAAGCTCCTGGAGGCGCAGCGCTTGTGGGAGCGCACCCGCTATGACGTCGAGTGCCTGCGGGAGCAGGGCTACTGTGCCGGCATCGAGAACTACTCCCGGCCCCTGGCTCGTCGGCGGCCGGGCAGCACGCCGTGGACGCTGTTGGACTACTTCCCGGACGACTTCCTGATGTTCATTGACGAGTCGCACATGGCCGTGCCCCAGATCCGGGGCATGTACCGCGGCGACATCGCCCGTAAGCAGACACTGGTGGACTACGGTTTCCGTCTGCCCTCGGCGATGGATAACCGCCCCCTCAACTTCTCCGAGTTCGACGGGCACATCAAGGAGGTGATCTTCGTCTCCGCCACGCCCGGCTCCTACGAGCACGAGCACAGCGATCAGGTGGTGGAGCAGATCATCCGCCCCACCGGCCTGCTCGACCCGGCGGTGGAGGTGAAGCCCACCAAGGGCCAGGTGGACGACCTCATCGAGCAGATCCGCCGGCGGGTCGAGCGCGGCGAGCGGGCGCTGGTCACCACTCTGACCAAGAAGATGGCGGAGGACCTGGCCGATTACCTAACGGAGATGGGGGTCAAGACCCACTACCTGCACTCGGAGATCCAGACGCTGGACCGGGTGGAGATCCTGCGCGACCTGCGCCTGGGCGTCTACGACGTGGTCGTCGGCATTAACCTGCTGCGGGAGGGCCTGGACCTGCCGGAGGTGAGCCTGGTCGCCATCCTGGACGCTGACAAGGAGGGCTACCTGCGCTCGGAGTGGTCGCTGATCCAGACCATGGGGCGGGCGGCCCGCCACGTGGACGGCCAGGTCGTCATGTATGCCGACACCATCACCGAGTCTATGCGCCGCGCTATCGACGAGACGAACCGGCGCCGCGGGCTCCAGCTAGCCTACAACGAAGAGCGCGGCATCCAGCCGGAGGGCATCCGCAAGGCCATCCGCGACCTGACCGACCGGGTGCGCAAAGTGGCCGAGGAGCAGGCCGTCTACCGCACCGGGCCCATCCCCAAGGAAGAGATCGCGCGCCTGGTCAAGGACCTGGAGTCGCAGATGAAGGCGGCGGCCAAGAACCTGGAATTCGAGCGGGCGGCGCTCTTGCGCGACCAGATCGTGGAGCTGCGGCGGGAGTTGGTGGGCGACGAGGAGGGGCTGAAGGAGCTGGCCGCGATGCGTCGGGGGGCACGAGGCCCCAGCGAGGGCGCTGGGCGGCAAGCGGGCCGCCCGCACGGGCGCTGGCGCCGGCGGTAGAGGGTTTTGGTTGACGGGCTGGCGCGGTATCTGATAAGGTGAATTGTTGACGATGATTGATGAGTTATTGCCGGATGAAGTCTCACTCCGTAGTGGCAACGTATATTGACATGGGTAGGGCCGTCCTCACGGCGGAGGGTCTTGGGCTGCCCCGCTAGCTTGCTGCGGGTCGGATCTAGGCCCACCGTCGGCAGCGGCGGTGGGTTTTCCTTGTAGCGGGCGAGGAAGGATCATGGCCAGTCAAGAGGCATCGCTACTGAAAACGGAGGCGCGTTCGCCGGGCAAGGCTCAGCAACGCCCGGTGGTATCCACTTGCCCCACCTGTGGCGCGGCTGTTCCCAAGGAGTCTCGCTTCTGCGGCCAGTGCGGACGGGCGCTGGCGGCTTCCTTCCAGCCGTCGGCGGAGGGCACCTTGACCATCATGTTCACGGACATCGAGGGCTTTACGCCTCTCCTGCGCTCGCTGGATCAGGAGGAAGCCCACGAACTGGTCCACGTGCACAGCTGGACGGTGCGCGAGTGCGTGCAAAGAAAGGGCGGCTTCGAAGTGAAGGCCCTGGGCGATGGCTTCATGCTGGTCTTCACCACCGCCCGCCAGGCGCTACGCTGTGCCGTGGACATCCAGCGCGCCCTGACCGAATACAACCGTGAGCACCCGCAGCGGCCGCTGCTGGTGCGGATGGGGATCAACAGCGGTGATACCTTCCGCCATGGGGAGGACTATTTCGGGCTGGCTGTGACCATGGCGGCGCGAGTGGTGGCGAAGGCCCGCGGTGGGCAGATCCTGGTGACCGATATCTCCCGGGACCTGGCTGGCCCGTTGGACGGGGTCGAATACACGCCGCAGGGTCGCTTCCAGATGAAGGGCTTCGCCGGACGGCACCGCCTGTACGAGGTGGTGTGGTAGTGACCCCGCGCCGGTCGCGGTGCTAGCCGCCGCCGAGCCGCCAGAAGGCTCCGGTCTTGCCCAGCCCCGCCAACGTGGCCATCCACTCCGGTAGAAATTGGGAGAGCCGGAGCAGATAGTCCGGCGCGAGGCGCTCCCGGAACAACCCCGTGCTGAAGAGGGTGACGTAGTCGGCCAGGGGCATGGTGCCTTCGGCGCTCTCGGGATCATACTGGGGCCAGTTGCGGACGTGCTCTTCCGACCGGAAGAGATTCATGGTGCTTCAGGCCCGGCCGAAGTCTTCGCGCCAGCGGGAGAACGGCACGTTCACGTGGCCGTAGATGCCGGGCGGCGAGGCCTCCAGAACCGCCCCATCGCGCATGCGCACCCGTATCGGCTCGTTGCAGTCGAGGCAAGGGCAGTCGATCTGAACCTGCTTGTTGGGGAAGAGCCAGCTGACCGCTAGCGATTCAAATCCTCACTGCCCGTACCATTTCTGCTCGTCCTCTACGGAGACCAGATACTGAGTGGGCAGGTTAGAGAACGGCGCGAAGGACGCGACGTAGTCGGTGTTGGGATAGAGCCAAATACCCGGCACACCGGCGCGAAAAAGGTCGTGGAGCGCTTCCCGGGCCTGCTCCGGGGACAGGCCCAACTCGGTGGCGAGTTCCGTGTAGTGCGGCGCGCGGCCAGCGCGGGCCATCCCACTTTGGATGGCGTGGTACACGTTCGCGAGAAGCTGCTGATCTGCCATCGTGCACCTCCTCGGCTTGTCCGCTAGCTGCGACTGTTGGTCTGCGCCCGTAGGGGCGCACGGCGGTGCGCCCCCACTGGTGGGTGGGCAGCGCATCGATCTTACGACCTACGCTGGGCTTGTCAATGCCCACGATGGCGTTCGCCAAGCTCAGCCCCTCAACCTCGTGGGCCGGGGTCCTATGGTTGTAACAACTAGTGTAGTGCTTCTAACGCTTGGTTAGCTCTCCGCACCTTCCGCAGGATCGTCTGCACGGACGCCGTCCAGACGAATGGCTTGGGATGCTGGTTGCGCTGA
>Ga0315275_10002310_pt1 | contig 17122 bp, 12 predicted proteins | sample YL17G03_0_MG_FD_205557 | JGI IMG/M metagenome (GOLD analysis project Ga0315275, IMG submission 205557) | Sediment microbial communities from Yellowstone Lake, YNP, Wyoming, USA - YL17G03_0 | ecosystem: Environmental > Aquatic > Freshwater > Lake > Sediment | place: USA: Wyoming | collected... | reverse complement strand
CGCTTAAAACACCGATAAAAGCTTCTTTAAATTTATTCCACCAGGTCGATAAGGAGTGTCGTCATCTGCGGTACATAGGTAATGACGAGAACCGTAAAGAGAAGGACGAACAGGAACGGTAGGACCTGCCAGTAAATCCTGGGCAAAGGCTGCTTGAACCGGTATGAGGCCATAAACAGGTTAAGCCCGATGGGCGGATGGCTGAACCCGAGCTCCAAATTGGCGAGGAATATTATGCCGAGATGGACGGGGTCTATCCCGAACAATTTCCCCAGCGGAATAATGAGCGGAACGACCACCATGATGGCTGAAAACATATCCATAAAGAACCCGACTATCAAAAGCCCCACGTTCAGCATCAGTAGGAAGAAATACTTGGAATGTATATTGCTGCTGAACCATGCAGTGAGCTGCATCGGAATCTCCGCGTCGACGATGTAATATGAGAGCCCCCGAGCGTGTGCAAGGATGATCAGTATCCCCCCGATGATCGGGACGCAATTGACCACGACTCTTCGTAAATCTCCTAGCTTGAAATCCTTGTGCACCACGACCGTGATGAAGAGCGAATAGAGAACGGTCACTGCGGCAGTTTCCACATGTGTCGCCAGGCCGTTGAAATAGATGAAAACTATCAGCACGGGAAGGAACAGCTCCCATACCGCTTCGCGGGCCGATGACAGCGCCTCCTTGACAACAAATGGATGCCGCTCGAGCTTGCTTCTTACCGCCACATACACGCCCATCAGCGAGAGGCAGATGACCATAAAAAATCCGGGGATGATCCCGCCCAGAAAGAGCTTTTTGATACTGACCTGGGAAACGACACCGTACAGGATGATCGGCAGGCTCGGCGGGAACAGGAGCCCGATGCTTCCGGAAACGATCAATAGGCCGTACGTAAAATTCTCAGAATATTTTCCACTGTTTATGAGAAGGTAGGACAGTATCCCGCCCAGCGCGAGTATCGTCACGCCGGAAGCGCCGGTGAAGGTGGTAAAGAACGCGCAGACCAGCACCACGGCAATCACCATGCCGCCCGGCAGCCACCCGAAAAACGTCTGAAAGAACTTTATGAGCCGCTCTCCCGCTTTGCTTTCGGACAATATGAACCCGGCAAAGGCGAACAGCGGAATAGTCGGGATTGACTGGTCGGTGAGCATGGTATATGCTTCACTGGGGATTACCTCCAGCGATCCGCTTGAACGGATAAAAGACAGGTACGCAAGACCGCCGAGGACAATGAATATCGGCGTATCAAGAAAGGCGAATATGACCAGCATTATCATCAAGGGGACCGCAAAAGTCGAGGCAATGCCGCCGGTTTGCGTTATCACCGGTTGAAAAAATTCGAACATCGATACTGAAAAAAAGGAGATGACATTGCCGACCTGCGGCATGGACAGCAGGGTACCGAATATAATCCCTATTCCCGCGAGCAATTTATTGATTCTTCCGGCTGGAAGGGTCGTCACGAACCTGACGGCTATGATAGCATACCCTACGGGCATTATGAGGGTCGCTACCCGGATCGGGATGAACCCGATGGTCTTGGACGAGTCGAAACCTATAAGCACCAGGGAGAGCGCATTCCAGGCGAATGCAATGCATATTGTTGCGGAAAGGAAGGAACTTGCGGTTTTAAACCATTTTTTAACTAAATCCGGCATGAGCTCGACGCCGGCGGTGAGAGAGAGGTGCTTTCTTCCACGGGACGTGATCACGCCCCCGATAAATGTTAACCAGAGGACCATATGCTGGAAATACACGCTGGAGCTGGATATCCCCGTTTGAAAGATTATACGGACAACGGCTTCGGAAATGGGGATGATTGCTATCAGCAGCAGGAATATATATGCGGAATAGTCTTCGATTTTATTTATAATATTCGAGATAGCGGTTAAAATCATGTTCATGACCTTCTCCCCATCTTTGGTTCAGTTGTTAAGTTAGTCTAAAACTATTTAACAGGCGAACATAACTGCCTGAGATGCAGGCGGTCTATATCCTAACGAGCTATGTTGTCTGACTTGATTATACTCCTCTCTCCAACGTTCAGTCAAGACTTTTGCTTCAAGTAGTGTATCAAATAACTCTCGGTTCAATACTTCATCTAAAGGGATTACGGCGAGAAATATAAGCGAAGCATAGGCTACAGAATTTTCAAACTGTCCCAGAAACTGGGGAATCCGTTTTATGATCATCATCATTTATCACGGTATTCTTTGAGATATTTGCGAATTTTTTCCAGCAGATCCCGCGAGAAGGTCTTGCCGACATACACGCCATACCCGTCGAGGGCCTCTTTCTCCCAGACCTTGATGGCGTCAGGTGGGACCTCATGTATTTTCAGGCCGTTCTTCTTCATCGTATCGATCGCTTTTTTTTCCAGCGTTATAGTTTCAGGATAGAGTTCTTCAACGACCTGCTGTGCGATTTTAACGAGCTTTGGCTTGATGTCTCCCGGGATTTCTTTCCATGTCTTTTTAGTCACGACAAATCCGCCGATCAAGGGCGAAATTCTCAGGGCGCACATGTTTTTCGCTATCCCGAACCATTGGAACGAGGCTGCCACCAGGGGCGTGGTGTAAATGGCCTCCACCATACCGTTTTGAAGTGACATCATAACGTCAGTCGTCGGTAGGGGTAAGGCGTTGTATCCCATGACGCGCCACGCCTGGAGCAGCTGGGGCTCGCTATCGGCGACCGAAAGCTTGAGCTGCTTGAGGTCGCGCGGATACACGACCGGCTTTGTGGAAAAAAAATTGATCCATCCGACCTTGGACCACGTAACGACCGTAAAGCCTTTTTTATCGATCAATGACTCGAACTCCTGCTTTGTCTTGCTCATGAGATAATCGAGCTCCTTGTCGTTGTGTACGAGGAAGGGGAGGCTCAGCGAAATTACCTCTGGGGTTATGTAGCTCATTCCCATGCTGGTAAACACCGCGGCCTGGAGCTGCCCGATCCGCATCTTGCGCACCATGTCGGCTTCGTTACCGACTATGCCGCCGGGATAAATTTTCAGATCTATCTTCCCCCCTGAGGCGGCCTTCCATTCGGCCGAAATTTTTTTCAGGGCGTTGTCCCATGGAGAGCCTTCTGGGGCTGGGCTTCCCATTTTGATTGTGAGAGAAAAAAGAGGGGCCGACAACAGAGCAGTCAGTGAGATAAAAAAGATGATTCCGGCTAAATGCTTCATTATTTTTTTTCTCCTGGTGTGTCTAATAGGAATTTATCCCTGCGATGATCCAGGAGCCATCTTGCCTTGCGCTGGGCTATGATGTTGGCAAGGCGGTTCCCGGGATTTTCATCCACGTTAATCATCAGGGCCTTGTTGAGCAGGAGGGTAAATTCCTTCATGTTCTGGTTTTTGATCGATATTGAAGATGCCAGGGCCACGTAGGGTGATGCCTTCTTGCCCCTGGAAAACTCTACCGCCCTTTCAAAATGATACCTGGCCTTTTCTTCGCTGCCTCCCATAGCCTGGGGGAGGGAACCGTAGTATGATATGAGGAGGTCATGAATAGAGCCTTCGCCGTAGTCTCCTTCGAGATTCAAGGCGGTATCGATCATCAGGGTGGCGTTTTTCACGCCGATGCCCATATCGATATCAAACGGATCCGCGGCATACGCGGCGATCCAGCCTGCGGCGGCCCAGTATAGGAACGGAACATCCTCTTTTTTCATGCCGCCCAGGTACTTCTTCTGGTCACCGCTGTCCAGGGAGGCGCGGAAGCCCGGATATTTTACCTCAAGCCCTTGAAGTACATAGTCACGGCCTCTGATATAGAGCCGGCGCGACCTTGCAGTCATATGTTTCTTTTTGGCGAATTCCGAATCCGGCAACATGTCGGCAGGGGTCTGCACCCATACATTGGCATACATTATAAAACCGCTCCCTGTGGTGATATACAGGCCGGGATTGTCCCGCATTTCAGCGATAAGGCTTTCATACAGCTTGAGGGCGAAAGGAAGGGCGTCGCCTATCAGTTCCGGATCGTCGTCTCCGGTAAAGGTAGTGCCCGAGGTGCTGGACGAGAGGGTGTCCGCAACCATTTTCATGGCCATTTTATTCAAGGAACAGGCGGTAAACGCAGAGACCAGAAAAAAAACAATGCACCCTGATGTGAAAAATTTTTTATACATTGCCATGGTTGCTTGTGCTGAGCCTGTCGAAGTACTTCTCCCGAGCTTGCCGAAGCACAAGCTCGAGAACAGACACTTTAAATTTGCGCACCAATAAAAATTTATCTGATACACAAAAATAGGTATATAAAAAACCACATGCAAGATGAATATCAAATGAAATCGAAAAAATCAACTTTTTTTCGACAAAGATACAAAAATCGAGATGGGCAGCCGCCGAAAAAATGGGCAATTTATCAAAACAAAAACAGGAATAGATAACTGGAAGACTTGCAATAAACGGATTTCGTTCACTTCAAGACTGTCTTGCGGATTTCACTGCGCGTCCGAGAGGATTCGAACCTCTGACCTACGGATTCGTAGTCCGGCGCTCTATCCAACTGAGCTACGGACGCATACATTAAAATAATAATAAATATGAGAGAACAAAATTTTTATCGCTATATATTTAATTTATTTGCATATTTCATGATAATTGGAAATTTATACATATTGTTGTCTTTCATCTTAAGAAATCCGTGCGCGCACAGGGCAAAATAAAACAAATGTGACAGGTAGATTATAATTACGAATATGAGCCTGGCCACGCGGGATGAAATCGGAACAATGACCATTGAGAACGTGAGCAGTATGGGTACGGCGGTAAAGATTGCAGCCATGACGAAAGCCTGCTTCGCGTGGTGCATGGCTAATTTATCATTTTTCTTAAAGATAAATGGATAGATCCACCCGATAAACGGGAAATAGGTGAACCAGACAAAATGTATGTCGAAATGTATTTTGAACCGTGCATTCTGTATGGTAATTTTTTCAATCATGACTTTTAAAAGCGATCGGAGAGGGGGGGATTCGAACCCCCGGTACCGTTACAGTACAACGGTTTAGCAAACCGTCCCCTTCGGCCTCTCGGGCACCTCTCCAGAAAATTTTTTATTATACATTTAAAAACCAATATCTCGGAGAGTGAGGGATTCGAACCCCCGGTACCTTTCGGCACAACGGTTTTCAAGACCGCCTCCATCGGCCACTCGGACAACTCTCCGCCTGCAAAAATATTAGAAGACGCCTGATTGTCAAATAAAAAAGATAGAAAGAAGGCATGTTTTAAGGAACCCTCAAAATCTCCGTCCCGATCCCCGCATCGGTGAAAATTTCCAGAAGAACGGCGTGGTCAACCCTGCCGTCGATTATGTGCGCCTTGCCCACGCCGCCGGCGACCGCATCATAACAGCATTTAACTTTGGGGATCATGCCGCCCGTGATCTGGCCGTTATCGATATACGACTGAATTTTTTTCATATTGAGGGACGATGCAAGCGTATCATCCAGAAGCACCCCCTCGACGTCGGTGAGGAGGATGAGTTTTTCCGCCCTGATTGACACCGCAATTTTTCCCGCTGCCAGATCTGCGTTGATATTGTAGGTAATCCCGTTAGTATCAACGCCGATAGGCGCTATCACCGGGATAAACCTGTCACGATCCAGGGTCTCCAGCACCGCGGGATTGATAGACTTAACGGCGCCCACCTGGCCGATGTCGATCTCCTCGTTATTGCTGTTGACATGGTACATCTTCTCGGCAGTTATGAGGCTCCCGTCCTTGCCTGACAGGCCGACTGCCTTGCCGCCGGCGACATTGATGTTGTTCACGATTTCTTTATTTATTTTACCCACAAGCACCATCTCCACCACATCCATGGTTTCACTGTCCGTGACCCGCAGTCCATCCACGAAATCGCTCTTCTTGCCGATCTGTTTTAAAAAATCGCTGATCTGCGGTCCGCCTCCATGCACGATGACGGGGTTGATACCAACAAGCTTCAGCAGCACCATGTCTCTGGCAAAGGACTTCTGGAGCGACTCATCCACCATGGCATGCCCGCCGTACTTAATGACAATGGTCTTACCGTTGAATTCCTGGATATACGGCAGGGACTCAAGGAGCGTGTTTACTTTTTCGATATACTTTTTCATACTGCACCGCCCGTGATATAATGATAGTACCTTATATTTTGTCCTTTGATCCTTACAGGGAACAGTCTTATCAATGCACTCGCAGAGGCGCGCGTACCGCAAAGCTCGCTTTGCGACTTTGTGAGAATATAACACAACTTTTTAAACTACCCATTGTAAACATTATTTTCTTCTTGATTAAATTTAATCAATAAAAAAATCTAAACTATCCTTGGCAGTATATAATTGAAATAATGATAGTACCCGATCCAAGCTCAGGCGATAAACCGAAAACACATACCCGGTGGCATGCTTTCCTGGTTGCGAGCGGCATTCTCTTGAGCCGCATCGCGGGACTCATCCGTGACCGGGTGTTTGCCCACTATTTCGGCAATTCAGACGCTGCCGATGCATTTAAAGCTGCCTTCCGCATACCTAATTTTTTGCAGAATTTATTCGGCGAAGGAGTACTGTCCGCTTCATTCATTCCTGTTTATTCCAACCTTCTGTCCCGTGGTGACCGTGCAGAAGCAAAGCGCGTCGCAGGAGCAGTAGCGTCCTTATTAATGATGACGACGTCGATACTCGTAGTACTGGGAATTCTGATAACGCCCTTGCTCATAGACGCCATTGCACCCGGATTCAAAGGAGACAAGCGCGAGCTTTGTATCGTCCTGGTGAGAATTCTCTTTCCCGGCGCCGGCCTGCTCGTATGGTCCGCGTGGTGCCTCGGGATACTTAACAGCCACAGCCGTTTTTTTCTTTCATATGCAGCCCCGATAATATGGAACGCCCTCATAATTATCACCCTCCTACTGTTCGGCGGCACCATGGATCAATTCCCCCTTTCCGAAGCAGTGGCCTGGGGTTCGGTCGCCGGAAGCGCACTGCAGCTGCTCATACAGCTGCCTGTTGTGTTAAAATTAGTCAAAGGAATGAGGCTGTCGCTGAATTTACGGCTATCCGCCGTACGCACTGTTATCAAAAGTTTCATACCGGTATTCATAAGCCGGGGGGTAATACAGATAAGCGCATACGTCGATTCTTTGCTTGCCAGCCTGCTGCCAACCGGCGCGGTGGCAGCCTTGAGCTACGCGCAAACCCTGTATACATTGCCGGTCAGCCTTTTTGGCATGTCTGTGTCGGCAGCGGAGCTGCCGGCGATGTCGAAAGCCGTGGGGAGCGACAAGGAGATTGCGGATCAACTGCGGACCCGCCTCAACGCGGGACTGCGGCAGATCGCTTTTTACATCGTGCCGTCAGCCATGGCCTTTCTGGCACTGGGAGACATAATCTCCGCTGCTATCTACCAGACAGGACAGTTCTCGCACGACGACGCGGTATACGTGTGGGCCATCCTGGCGGGTTCGGCGGTTGGCCTGCTCGCCTCCACCATGGGGCGACTCTATTCCTCGACGTTTTATTCCCTCCGCGACACGCGCACGCCGTTGCGATTCGCCCTGCTCCGGGTGGCGCTTGCCACCATGCTCGGCTATATGGCGTCGCAGCATCTTCCCGCTTTGGCCGGAATTCACCAGCGATGGGGCGTCGTGGGGATTACCATTGCTTCCGGATTATGCGGCTGGATTGAATTTGCACTTTTGCGCTCCAGCCTGAACCGCAGAATAGGGAAAAGCGGGCTGGAATTTTCCCACATTGCGCGGCTCTGGTGCGCCGCTGGTGCCGGGGCGGCAGGGGCTTGGGCGGTCAAGCTATTCACAAATCAATTCCATCCCATTGTGCAGGCTGTTTTAGTGCTCGGTACCTACGGGATTTTATATTTTACCATGGCATTTGTTATGAAAATACCTGAGGTGCAATTTCTGGCACGCTTAACAAAGTTTTACCGGAAATAGGCTCTGGATTAGTTATTCCGGACGTAGCGCTATTCGTTTTTTCCTGCCGATTGTTATCGGTTCCTATCAAGTTTGCATTAGATAACCAGTTGAAACTGCGAACGGCCGACATTTTAACAGGCAACGCCGGAACCCGCATCGCCGGCGGCACCATAGTTGAAAAAACGTGACATGCGTCATTAGAATTTGCCCCGAAGCCGCCGATGCAGGGACTTTAGCTGATCCCGGGGGGCGGGCAACCAGAGATCGGCGAAAAGAAATACAGGCATCCGGAGTTCCCGGGTAAAGGGGGAGAACCGTTCGCCGGGCTGCGAGATTGTTTTTTTGTATTTGCACCATGATACGTTAATCAATATTCTATAAAAATATATGCCGCAATATCGCTTGAGTGAATCAATATAGTTAAGCAAATGATAAAAAATATAATTTACAAATAAGCTTCTTAACTATCAATTGTTAATTATTTTAAAAAGGGGAGGCGCGCGTGATGAAATTCGAGCCAAAATCTTCGGCGACAATAATCGGGAGCTTCCCTCACCGTGAAGCGGGAAAAGCCTGCGATCTGATTTTCAACTCATTGCGGGACATACCCACATGGCCGCAGCTCCCCCGCAGAAACTTTTCCGAGGATATGAATAACCAGTTCAGCAAAAACCTGCCCTGCTTTTATATTGATGAACAAAATAAGAAATCCGGGTTTAACACAGCCGGCGACATCGCAGGGGAGCTGGAGAGATTCTATGCAAAAATAATTGAGGATGATGTGGAATATTTCGGGCTCGATGACAAACACAGCGCCGGTTTCCCCTGTTATATCAATGAACTCGGAATAAGGGGAGGCGGCGAATTCGCCGCGCTGAAGGGACAGATCACCGGCCCCCTGACCCTGGGGCTGATGACGGACGTCACCGACGGCAAATACGCGCTGTACAAACCAGATCTCTTCGATGCAATCGTGAAAAACTGCGTTATGAACGCCCGCTGGCAGATCAGGAAGCTCAAGGAGTTTTCAGATACGGTGATTATCTTTTTTGACGAGCCGTCCCTATCAATCATAGGATCGGGGTATTATTCCGTAGACCGGAATCTTGTGATAAACGCCTTCGATGAAATAATCCGGGGGATAAAAGCAGAAGGGGGTCTGGCCGGAACCCACTGCTGCGGTAACGCCGATTGGGATCAACTCCTGGATCCCGGGCTCGATCTTGATATAATCAATTTTGACGCCACCGATAACATCATCTTTGATAAATTCATCAATTCAAAAAATCTGATATCATATATAGAGAATAAAAAGGCCATTGCCTGGGGCGTGGTTCCAACGGTAGAAGATAAACTCGAGAAAGCGACCGTGGAAACAGTAAAAGCAAATTATGATGCCGTCATCAGCCGCCTTGCTAAGAGAGGAGTGAGTAAAGAAACTATTTTTAATCAATCCCTCCTGACGCCAAGCTGCGGAACCGGCACCCTTACAGAGCCGCAGTCAGAGAAAGTGATGCTTCTGCTGAAAGAATTAGCGCTGAAATAATGTAATTGTGATTATATTATTCGGCTAAGCTCCTGCATCAGTTCGCTGAAATGACGTACGGCTCCCTCGATTGGTTCCGGCGTTTCCATATCAACGCCAGCTTCTCGAAGCTCGTCAAGAGGAAACTTGCTCCCCCCAAGCTTGAGAAAATTTAAGTACGAATCCCGCGCCGAAGCTCCGTGCGCCAGCACATTGCGTGCAAGGCTGATCGCTGCTGACATTCCCGTGGCGTATTTGTAAACATAGAAAGGCGAATAAAAATGCGGAATCCTGAGACACTCCAGCGTCAGCTCTTCATCAATGACCATTACATCACCGAAATAAGTTTTCAGAAGATCGCGGTACGCATCCCGCATGACGTCCAGCGTGAGGGGCCGGTTTTCTTCCACAATCTGATGGGTGAGCATTTCGAATTCGGCGAACATGCACTGGCGGTACAGAGTCGCCCGGATATTGTCAATTTCCCGGTTAAGGATATAGGCCTTCATTTTGAGATCACCCGAATATTTGCGAAGCAGGTAATCGCTGAGTATTGACTCATTGAAGGTTGATGCCACCTCAGCCACAAATATCGTGTAATCATGATACTCGTACGGCTGGTGCCTGTTGGAGTACCATGAATGCATCGAATGACCTGCCTCGTGGATGAGGGTATAGAGGCTGTTGATGCTCTTGTCATTATAGTTTGTGAGGATATAGGGGGGCGAATCATAGCATCCCGACGAATAAGCGCCGCTCCGCTTGCCGCGGTTTTCATACCGATCGACCCAGCCCGATAAAAGGCCGGTTTTCAGAGTGTTGACATATTCCTCGCCCAGCACGGCAAGCGCCGATGCGCAAACTTCAGCAGCTTCTTCATAGGGCATGATAAAAGGGATATCCTTTATGATGGGAACGTACGTGTCATAAACATGCAGCTCGTCAAGTCCCAGCACCTGTTTTCTGAAATCGAGATACTTAAACAGGGGAGGCAGATTTTTTTTCACCGTATCTATGAGATTGTCATAGACATACTCAAATATATTGTCGGAAAAAAGCGAGGATGTACGGCAGCTTTCAAAATTTCGCGCCCGGGCATAAAAGCGGTCCCGTTTATGCGAATACAGAAGCGCGGCGGAGATGGTATTCTTGTGGGCTTCATACGCCTTGTAGTACTGAAAAAACGCCTTCTTCCTGACTTCCCGCGATTGATTCAGAAGAAAGATATTAAAATTACCATGGCTTAATTCAATTTCATTTCCGACCTCATCGGCCAGATATCCGAATGAGAGGTCGGCATTGTCAAGCTGGCTGAATATTTCCGATGCGGCGTGGCTCATCTCGCCTGACAGGGCGAGAATCCGTTCGCTCTCTGCTGAAAGGGTATGCGGTTTATACCTGAGTATTTTATGGAGATAGAAGGCGAGTTTTTGCAGAACATCATCTTCGAGAAATACCTTCATTACATCATCGGGAACAGACTGAATCTCCGGTGTGAGATAGCTTGATAATTCCGAAGCACGCGTTGCGAGATTCATGACCCTCTGGAACAGGCCCTGGTAGAGTTGATTTGTTTTATCCTCATCGCTCTTCAAATGAGCGTAGGTAAAAAGCCTGTCGATTGTTCTCGAAATGAAAAGGTCAAATTCAACGGCCTCGCGGAACAGCTCAACTGATTCAGACAGACGGCCCTTAAAGGAACCGTATCGTTCAATCTCCTTTTCTATGAGATCATACAGCTCATGCCAGTTATTTTCTGTTGAAAAAAGATGGGTGAGATCCCATTTATATTTTTCGGCAATGTCTTTTCGTTCCGGTATCTTTTCAGCCATAGTACAACACTGTATCAGCACATGACCCCCGCCACATAAGCGGAAGCCATTGTACGTTAATATATCTTGCCGTAATGTTCGCCAAATTTGTTAAGATAGACAAACGTTTTTAAATCCTTCCGGGGCGGGATGCTTTCCACCGGCGCGGCTGGCCTTCCGATCGGAATGACGGCAACCACATCATAACCATCCGGAAGCAGAAGCAGCTTTTTGCACGCGTCGTGGTTCATGAGCCCGACGACCACCGTACCGAGCCCGATCTCATGGGCCCTCAGGCAGAGATTCTGGACAGCCATTCCCAGATCAAACATGAACCATTCATGAAACTTGGTGGTAACCTTGCCTTCCTTATAGCCGGAAACGCCGGTTTTGGCGCATGCCACAATGAGAGCCGATGAAGCGGCCGAACATTTCCGCGCCGGATTGAATTCGGAATAGGTGTCTGTAACCTGGCTTATAAGTTCCTTCTCCCGCACCACTATGAATTCCCATATCTGCGTGTTGGCCCATGACGGCGCATAATGAGCCGCGTCGATAACGTCCCGTATCTCCGCGTCGGTCACAAAGTGATCTGAAAATTTTCGGATTGTTCTTCTGTTTTTAATCGCTTCCATGATTTCCATGGAGTCCTCCTGCTTCAACCTGATATGTTCATCCCCGCTGGTTATTCTACTCGCCCATCAGCACAAGGGGTACGAACTGCGTTTTGACCGGTTCTTTTGTTAAAACAGCGCTCATTGTTATGTCAAGCTTCTTGTCTGCAAGCTTTGTATGATGGAAGCTAAGCGTGAAAGGTACGGCGGATCCCTTCCTCATGCTGCTTTCTGAATATTGCGGCCAGAAGTGATAATGACCTTTTGTCGCGATGTTTGTTTTATACGGATTCTCCCAGTATGAATCAACCATTTCGGCAGGGGTGCCGCCATAGAGGAGGGTAACTTCAATATCTGAAATTATCGACAGGGTCGATTCTTCCAATACCTGGCCAACAATGTGCGGAAGGAAGTATAATGAATGCGAAAATGTCCCTCCTGTTTCTGAGGGATTTGAAGCTCTTCTGCTTATTATATGTATAGCCTCATAGATGAGAAAAAAGATGTCGACCCGCTGCTGGATTTTATACCTTGCTTCAAGTATTCCATGCAGCAGCCCTCGCTCGCTGGTGGTATATTTCGGCTGTACCCTGTTCAATACATAGGCGATAATGTCATCTTTGCTGTTCCCGGGAATATTTTGATTTTCTTCTTCTTTTAATACTTCATCAATGGTATTGATAACAATATCTTTCATCAAATTTGTTATGGACATTTTGAATTCCCCATTTTTTTATAAGTCTTTTTTGTTTTCTTTTGACCGGCTTTGAAAGCGATTAAGATGACTTCCTCGATCTGGTCGACCAGGTGGAAATTCAGCCCTTTCTTTATATAGTCCGGGACATCGTCAAGATCCTTGTTGTTATCCCTCGGTATAATGATCTCCTTCAGATTGGCTTTTTTTGCGGCTATGATCTTTTCCTTTATGCCGCCGACAGGAAAGACCCTTCCGGTCAGGGTGAGCTCTCCGGTCATTGCAAGCCCCTGCCTGATTTTTTTATCGGTTGCCATTGAATAAAGCGAAGTTGCCATGGTAATGCCGGCCGAGGGACCGTCTTTCGGCGTTGCGCCTGCCGGTATATGTAAATGAATGATATTATTGCTGAAAATATTCGAAGCTTCTTCCGCATTTTTTAACAGATGCTGAACATAACTATAGGCGATGTTTGCAGATTCGCTCATGATCTCGCCTAACTGGCCGGTCAACTTCAATCCGCCTCCTTTTTTGTTGGACACGCCTATGGATTCAATAACGAGCGGTGCACCGCCGTACGGCGTCCAGGCCAGCCCCACCGCCAGTCCGGATTTCGTGATTTTTATAAGCGATTCATCAGTGTACAGCTCGGTTCCTAAATAGCTGCGTATTGATTTCAGATCGAGTTGCCCGGATGGAGGCTTTCTGCTCTTTGCCACACGGATCGCCGTTTTGCGGCAGATTTTTTCTATCTGCCGTTCAAGATTTCTTACTCCGGCTTCACGGGCATAATTGTTGATAATATACATAAATCCTTTCTTGTCTATCTTCACGCTGTTTTTTTTCATCCCATGCTGCTCAAGCTGTTTCGGCAAAAGATAGCGTTTTGCGATCTCATATTTCTCATTAGCGATATAGCCTGAAAGCCTGATGATTTCCATCCGGTCAACAAGCACCTGGGGAATCGTATCTACGGTATTCGCGGTTGTTATGAAGAGGACATCGGAAAGATTAAAGGGTACGTCAATGTAGTAATCCCTGAACTCAATATTCTGTTCCGGATCAAGCACCTCAAGCAGCGCTGATGCGGGATCGCCCTGGAAACTCTGCCCCAGCTTGTCGATCTCGTCAAGCATGAATACGGGATTTCGGTATTTACATATTTTCAATCCTTGAATGATTTTCCCCGGCATGGCTCCAACATAGGTGCGGCGGTGCCCCTTTATCTCAGCTTCATCCCTCATCCCGCCCAGGGATATTCTAAAAAATTTTCTGTTGAGGGCCCGGGCAATTGATCTGCCGAGTGACGTTTTCCCCACGCCTGGAGGGCCAACCAGGCAAATGATTGAACCTTTTCCGTCTGGCTTTAATTTTTTTACCGCCAGAAATTCAAGTATTCTCTTCTTGACATCTTCAAGACCGTAGTGATCACGATCGAGTATTTTCTCCGCCTTCTTGATATCGATTGAATCAACAGTCTTCCGGTTCCAGGGAAGCGATAAAACGATATCGATATAATTTCTAGTAACCGTATATTCAGAAGAGGCGTTGTCCATCAGCATAATTTTGCTGATCTCTTCCTCCATTTTTTCCTTTATCTCGCCCACCAGCTCCAGGGCCTCTATCTTTTTACGAAGTTCTTTGATTTCCCGGGTTCGCTCGTCATCCTCTATCCCCAGTTCATTTTTGATGGCTTTTAACTGCTCTCTTAGAAAAAAATCCCTCTGCTGCTTGTCTATTTTTTCGTTAATTGAACTCTGTATCCGCCTCTGGACCGACAGAACTCCGATCTCTTTATGCAGAAGCCTCAGTACCTTTTGAAGCCTTCTTTTTACATTCAGAGTCTCCAGAACATCCTGGTATTCATTTTTTTCAATATTAAGGATAGAAGTGACGAAATCGGCTATTTTCCCCGGTTCGTCAACATTCAGCATGGTAAGCTTCATTTCTTCGGTAAACAGGGGGTTGTTGTCCGACAGCATTTTCAGCTTGCTTAAGACTTCACGGGTGAGAGCCTTAAGTTCAACGCTTTTTCTATCGATTATAATGTCGTCAATGTATTCTATTTCAGCAATAATGTACGGGTCTTCGGCAGTTATTCTTTTGATTCGAAAGCGCTTTATGCTGTTTATGAGGACATTCAGGCCACCGTCCGGGAGATTAATCCGTTTTAAAATTTTCGCAGCGGTGCCATAGGAAAAAAGGTCACTTGCGGTTATTTCATCCTTATTGTCGTCTTTGATAAGTACAAGTCCGACCGTCCTTGATTCATGGATTACCTTATCAATTACTTCGGTAAAACGGCCATGGGAAATTATCAGCGGTGTTATAATGCCCGGAAACATCGGCCGATACCGTATTGGTATTATAAACAGCTTTGTCGGGAGAACTTGATCTATGGAGATGAGGTCACTCTCAAAAAACTCCGTATCAATAGATATGTCGTTCTTGTCGTAAAGAATGTCTTCAAAATCCTTTTCATTTCTTTTATTCTTATGCGTCATAATGTCGTCTAAATTAAACTATTTACTACCTGGTTTCTGTTTTTTCTTGCATTTTTCTTAATACTGTCAAGAAATATCTCTTGTTTAACTGTAATGAAACCATTGATATTTGTCAATGGTAAAGTATGGAATTCATTAAAATTTGACGCAGCAATCACATTCTATAAAAATTAATTTGATTAAAATAAAATGTCATCATATTTAAATGAAATAAATAAAAATCGGGATTTATTCTTACGATACAACGATATAAAATACAATCGTTTCCAGCTACTGATTACAAACAGCAATTTAAGGAAAGTAATAAATTCAATTCCTATTCTGCTCAGTACAAACCATAAAAAGCTTCCCGGTTTTATCGAAGGGGACGTCCCCTTCGGGATAATGAATTTCCATGCAGATCCCGACACAATTAAGTTTTTACAAACCAGGTTCTATTTAAAAAATTTTGAAATACGCGATGTCAATCCATGTATCGACATGCTCGCGGTCATGGGCAGCGTGGGGACTATTGCCTACACAAGAGAATCCGACTTCGACTATTGGGTATGTATTGATAAAAAAAAGTTGTCTGATGAAAAAATACGAAATTTCCAAAAGAAGGTTGATGCCGTACAAAACTGGGTAATCAAGGAAATGGAAGTCGAGGTCAATATTTTCGTAAATGATATCGGCAGCATCAAAGAAAATATCTTTGCCGAAAACAAAGAGGAGGCCTTCGGCACTGTCATCGGGACGGTTTTGAAGGATGAATTTTTTCGAAGCTCTACCATCATAGCCGGGAAGATACCCTTTTGGTGGGTAATACCACGTTTTGTCAGGGATAGCGAATACGAAGAGCTGGTAAACCAGCTCCCCCCGGAGATGATGGAAGAGTATTTCATTGATCTCGGGAATCTCTATGAAATCTCCAAAGAAGACTTTCTGGGAGCCGCGCTCTTTCTGATTATCAAATCATTGGGCAATCCATTTAAATCAATTATAAAGCTGGGCGTTCTGGAAAAATATTTGTTTGGACCCGGTTCATCGCCCCTTCTGAGCCAGATAGTGAAATCGAACATACTTCGCGGCAATTTTGATAATAAAATACTGGATTCATACATATTGATGTTTGAAGAAGTTTACAGCTTCTACGAATCCATTCTTGAGGATAAAGAACTCCTGAAAATTTTACGGCAAAATTTGTACCTAAAGATCAATCCACAATTATCAAAATATATCGGCATGAAGGACAGCCAGACCCTTCCCTATAAGGTGCTTGTTATGTTCAAATACATCAAGGAGTGGGGGTGGACCGGCAAGGAAGTACAAGCCCTGGACAACTTTGATAACTGGGATTATAATAAAACAATGATCTTCTGGAATCTGGTGAAAAAATTCATGCTTATGAGCTATCAAAAAATCTCGGCGGAGCTCCAGAGGATGGAACTCGAGAAAAATATCTCTGATTCAGATTTCAAACTGTTGAGCAGGAAAATAAAGTCTCATTTCTCCTCTGAAAAAAACAAGATAGACCACTACATCACTTTTAAAGACGCCCCCCACGAGCCAATTCTCAATATTGAGCCGGTCGCGGGGAGCGGTATTGATGACGATGAATGGAATCTACTCAAGCGTACTAAAATATCAGATGATAAATTTACATCCACGGTATTGAAAACCGATAAGGGACTCGTCAAGCTTCTCGCCTGGACCGCCATCAACCAGATATTCAATCCAAAATTCAGCAGATTAAAATTTCAATTAGGATACAGCCGCCTCAACCAGAATGCTGTTGTTGAGGTTATTGGTAAAATTACGAATTTATTTGCCGGCAGCCTTTCAAAATTGAAAAATGAATATTACCTGAAACCAGCGTTTAACATGGTCAACATGATAATAATCAATTTTGGCCTTGAGAATATAGACACCATCCGGACCATTCATCATATTTATCAAACAAGTTGGGGCGAATCATATATAGATGAATATTCGAGCGCACAGGATTTAATCTCGATTCTCGGCATGATTTTGAGGGAGGCGCTGAATTTCACT
>Ga0315275_10002307_pt1 | contig 17138 bp, 19 predicted proteins | sample YL17G03_0_MG_FD_205557 | JGI IMG/M metagenome (GOLD analysis project Ga0315275, IMG submission 205557) | Sediment microbial communities from Yellowstone Lake, YNP, Wyoming, USA - YL17G03_0 | ecosystem: Environmental > Aquatic > Freshwater > Lake > Sediment | place: USA: Wyoming | collected... | reverse complement strand
CGTGCCCGCTATTCCGACCGGGTCGGTGACGCTCGATATAGCGCTCGGCGTGGGCGGCGTGCCGAGAGGCAGGGTCATCGAGATATTCGGCCCTGAGTCGAGCGGCAAGACGACGCTCACCTTAAGTATCATAGCAAACGCCCAGAGGGCGGGCGGTACCGCCGCGTTCATAGACGCGGAGCACGCGTTCGACCCGGCATACGCGAAGATGTTGGGCGTGAACCTCGACAACCTGCTCATGTCCCAACCTGACACCGGCGAACAGGCGCTCGACATAACGGAGACGCTTGTCAAGTCCAACGCTCTCGACGTTGTCGTCGTCGATTCGGTCGCGGCGCTCACGCCGAAGGCGGAGATAGACGGCGAGATGGGCCAGTCCCACATGGGGTTGCAGGCGCGCCTTATGAGCCACGCGCTGAGAAAACTGTCCGGATCGATATCTAAATCGAAGACCTGCGTCATATTCATCAACCAGATACGAGAGAAGATAGGCGTCATGTTCGGCAATCCCGAGACGACGCCGGGCGGCAGGGCGCTGAAGTTCTACGCCTCTGTAAGGATAGACCTGCGCAGGATCGCTTCACTGAAGAAGGGCGAAGTGGCCGTAGGAAACCGCGTCAGGGCGTCGGTCGCCAAGAACAAGGTCGCGCCGCCGTTCAGGAAGGCGGAATTCGATATCATGTTCGACGAGGGCATCTCGAAAGCCGGCAGCGTGCTGGACATGGGCGAGACGCTCGGCGTATTGAAGAAGAGCGGCGCATGGCTCCTCTACGGCGAGGAGAAGCTCGGCCAGGGCAAGGAGAATGCCAGGGTCTATCTGAAGGAGAATCCGGGGATGCTGGCGAAGATCGAGAAAGAGATAGTCGAGGCCGCCGCGAGGCCGGCGGTCGCCGCATAGCTTTGGAAGCCGATAAGAAGCTGCAGAAGGCAAAGAACAACGCCTATAGCCTTTTGCGGTCCAGGCCGCGCAGCGAATGTGAACTGCGGCAGCGGCTGAAGATAAAAGGCTATTGTACCGAGATAGTCGAGGCGATCATCTGTGACCTGAAACGGGTCGGACAGATAGATGACGCGAAGTTCGCCCGTCTCTGGGTCGAGTCGCGGATGCACTCCAACCCGATGGGTGATATCGTCCTGCGGCGCGAATTGAAGGAAAAAGGTGTAGATGACGGGATAATAGAAGCCACCTTAGCCGAAAAGGGGGCGCACTATGACGAATATACGGTGGTTTTAAATATGGCCACCGAGCGCTTCAGGCAACTGGCGAAGCTGGACAAGCGTAAGGCGCTGAAGAGGCTCTACGATTACCTGTTACGGCGCGGGTTCGCGTACGATACCGTGAAGCGGATCCTGGACGAGATGATCAATGAGAACGGATGAGATAAGAAGCTTATACCTGGAGTTTTTCAGGTCGAAGGGCCATGAGGTGGTCCCGAGCGACTCGCTCGTACCGAAGGACGATCCGACGTTGCTCTTCACCGGCGCGGGGATGAACCAGTTCAAGGAGAAGTTCCTTGGCCGGAATGTCACGTACACGCGCGCGACCTCAAGCCAGAAGTGCCTGCGCACCGGCGACCTCGAGAACGTCGGCAGGACCCCGCGCCATCACACGTTCTTCGAGATGCTCGGCAATTTCTCATTCGGTGATTATTTCAAGAAAGAGGCTGTTGTATGGGCGTGGGAGTTCTTCACGGTCGTATTGAAGATATCGCCGGAGAGGCTCTGGGTGTCGGTGTATAAAGACGACGATGAAGCGTATAACATCTGGAAGGATGTGATAAAGGTCCCCGCCGCGAAGATAATACGGTTTGGTGAGAAGGAGAATTTCTGGCCGTCCGAGGCGCCTTCCAAAGGGCCGAACGGCCCCTGCGGCCCGTGTTCCGAGATCTTCTACGATTTCGGCACAGATGTCGGGTGCGGCAAGCCCGATTGCACGCCGGCCTGCGACTGCAGCCGGTTCGTCGAGGTCTGGAACCTGGTCTTCACTCAGTTCGACAGGCAATCGGACGGCAGCCTGAAGGCGCTGCCCAGCAAGAATATCGATACCGGTATGGGGCTGGAGCGCATCGCTTCGGTCATGCAGGGAGTGAAAACGAATTTCGATATAGACATATTCACGCCGATCACAGCCCAGATCGTGAAGCTCGCGAGCAACGAGCCACGAGCCACTAGCCACTCTTTGCGTATCAACGCGATCGCCGACCACATACGCGCCGTAACATTCTGCATCGCAGACGGCGTTATGCCGTCAAACGAGGAACGCGGGTATGTCGTGCGCAAGCTCATCCGGCGGGCGATGCTGCATGGCCGGGAGGCCGGCATAGAGGAGCCGGCATTATACAAGCTGGTGAGTGTCATCACCGAAGTGATGGGCCATCAGTATCCGGAACTAAAGTCGAAACGCGATGATATCGCACAGATCATCAAGCGCGAAGAGGAGAGTTTCCTGTTCGTCATCGAAAACCAGCTCCCGAAGGTCGAGGAAGCGTTCGAGGAGATCAAAAATACGAAGGGAAGCTCGCGACTGCCCGGCATAGCGTTCAATTTCTACGATACGTACGGGATGCCGTATGAGATGCTTGAGGAACTCGCCGAGAAGCATGGCCTGAAGATAGATAAGGCGGCATTCGAGAAGCTGCTGGATAAGCAGCGCGAGCTCTCGCGCTCCAGGACCAAGATGAAGGGCGAGATATTCACCGAGACGTTCGCCAAAAGGGTCGAGGCCCTGGGCCTCACAACGGAATTCTTAGGATACGAGAAGGCGCACGCAGAGGCGAGGGTCGTGGCTGTCATGGATGGCGGCGAAGTCATCCTGGACAGGACGCCGTTCTACGGCGAGTCGGGCGGCCAGGTGGGCGACTGGGGTACGATCGAGACCGTCTCGGGCGCGATGGAGGTCGAGGATGCCAAAAGGATCGGCGAGACGATCGTCCATATAGGCAGGGCCTTGAGGGGAAAGATCGTCAAGGGCGAGGGTGCGAAGGTCTCGGTCGACGAGGCGGTCAGGAGGAAAGTGGCCGCCAACCATACGGCGACGCACCTCCTCCAGGCTGCGCTGAGGAAGGTGCTCGGGGACCACGTCCGCCAGACAGGCTCATTGGTCGACAGCGAGCACCTCCGGTTCGATTTCACGCATATGAAGAAGATGGAGGAGCGCCAGATCGCCCGCGTTGAAGAGCTGGTGGCCGGGTATATAGCAAAGGCGCTTCCCGTTACAAAAGAGATCAAAGATATAGAGGCCGCGAAGAAAGAGGGCGCCACGGCGCTCTTCGGTGAAAAGTACGACAAGACCGTGCGTGTCGTCACGGTCACGGATGTGTCGAAAGAGCTCTGCGGGGGAACGCACGCCGATAATACGAAGGATATCGGCATCTTCAGGATCACGAGCGAGAGCTCTATCGCCTCAGGCGTGCGCCGTATCGAGGCGCTTACCGGCGCCGCCGCGGAAAAGTGGATCGCCCGGAAGAAAGAAGCTGAAAAGGCCAGGGTTAAGGCTGATGCTGAGAAAGAAGATCTGAAGAAGCTGATGGCCAGGAAACTCGAGGACGAAGCCGCCAAGATAGACAGCTTTCTCGGCCGCGCGAAACTAACGGGGGCCGCGAAGGTCGTGATCGAGCATATCGACGGTATCGGTATAGAGGGCCTGCGGGCCCTGACCGACAGGATAAAAGAGAAAGAAAGGTCCGTGGTCATAGTCCTGTGCACGGCGCTCGGCGAGAAGGCCTCGTTCGTCGTTTATGTGGCCGACGCTCTCGTCAAGAGGGGCTTAAGTGCGAATGTCCTCGCCAAGGAGATAGCGGGATCGATACACGGCTCCGGAGGCGGCAAGGATACATTCGCGCAAGGCGGCGGCAAGGCGGCTTCGAAATTGGAAGGGGCCCTGGAGAAGGCCCTGCGGACGATCAAGGAGAAACTGCAATGAAACTTGTACGGGTAGGCGGTAGACAATTCCAGAAACTATGCGAGCGCAATTCCGGGCGCAACAAGCGCGTCACCGAGAGCGTCCGTAACATCGTCGAGGCGGTGAAGCTCTATGGTGACGAAGCGCTGCTGAAGTATACGAGGAAGTTCGACAAGGTCAAGCTCAGCGTGAAGGATCTCAGGGTCTCGGAGGGCGAGATGTCCGGCGCCTACCAGGACATTAAGCCGGAATTCGTCTCGACGCTGAAGGTCGTGATGGAGAACATCAATAAATTCTACAGTAAGCAGCTGAAGAAGTCCTGGAAGATCAAGGACGCCGACGGCGTGCTGCTGGGCGAAAAGATAACGCCGCTCGAGACGGTCGGCGTCTATGTGCCGGCGGGGACCGTGCCGCTCGTATCGAGCGTCTATATGACGGTCATACCCGCGAAGATGGCGGGGGTCAAGAAGATAGTGCTCGTCACGCCGCCCAACGGATACAAATCCGTGGACCCGCACATTCTCGTCGTCGCGGACTTGCTGAAGGTCAATGAGATATACAAGGTGGGCGGCGCGCAGGCGGTGGCGGCGCTGGCGTTCGGGACGAAGACGGTGCCGAGGGTCGATAAGATAGTCGGGCCGGGCAATGCCTACGTGACCGAGGCGAAGCGCCAGGTCTTCGGGCACTGCGACATCGATATGCTCGCGGGCCCGACCGAGGTCGTGATCATAGCGAACCAGCTGTCGAATATCAATTTCATACGGGCCGACCTCGACGCGCAGTCCGAGCACTTCATGGGCCTTTCGATACTGATAACGAATTCGAAGAAACTTGTCAAGACGCTGAAGAACGAGAACACTAAAGGGTACATCGTCCATGTCAGGAACATGGACGAGGCCTCCGAGGTCGCCAACATGCTGGCGCCCGAGCACCTGCAGATATTGACGAACAACCCGAAGAAGATAGCCAAAAAGATAACGCACGCCGGCGCCATATTCCTGGGGCCCTACACGCCGGTCGCGGTCGGCGATTACGTCGCGGGCCCGAGCCATGTCCTGCCGACCGGAGGCAGCGCACGTTTCTTCTCCGGGCTCGGCGTATCGGACTTCTACAAGAGTTCGCACATACTGTCGTTCACGAAGAAGGCGCTCGAGAAGATCCGCGAGCCGCTCGAGAAGATCGCGGGGATCGAGAAACTGCAGAAACATCTCGATTCGATAAAGGTGCGGTTCGAATAAAAATCCTTCGGCGGGCTCAGGATATATATCCTGAGCGAAGTCGAAGGATAAAAAGGAGCAGACGATGGCACAGAAGGCACGCAGCGCCGCTATAAAGCGCAAGACCACAGAGACGGACATATCGGGAAAGCTCGCGATCGATGGCAAGGGCACGACCGGTATCGAGACCGGCATCGGGTTCCTCGACCATATGCTGACGCTCTTCGCCTTCCATGGTATCTTCGACCTGACGCTGAAGGCGAAGGGCGACCTGAAGGTCGATATCCACCACACGAACGAGGATGTCGCCATATGCCTCGGCAAGGCGTTCAAGGCCGCGCTCGGCGACTGCACGGGGATCCGGCGGTACGGCTCCAAAGAGGTGCCGATGGATACAGCGGCCGCCAAGGTCATGGTCGATATCGGCGGACGGTACGCATTCGTCTGGAGGACGCCGAAGTACGACACGACGCTCGCCCCCGCCGAAAGCTATTCGCTGGATGATGGCAAAGACTTTCTCGACACGTTTGCGAAGAACGCGAATATAAACCTGCATGTCGATATTTATGCGGGAGCCGATACGCACCATGTGCTCGAAGCGGTATTCAAGGCGTTCGGCATAGCGCTCGATGAGGCTACGCAGATAGACGCGCGCCGCAAGGGCGTGCCGTCGACGAAGGGTACGATAGATTAGCGTATAGCGCATAGGAAATTTCATGATAGCGGTCATCGACTACGGCATGGGTAACCTGCGCAGCGTCCAGAAGGCCCTTGAGAAGGCGGGCGCGAAGACGAAAGTGACGTCCGATCCGGCGGACCTGGGAGGGTGCGACAAGGTCGTATTCCCGGGCGTCGGCGCGTTCGGCGACGCGATGCGGGAATTGAAGCGCCGCGGCCTGGACAGCGCGATCAGGGACGCGATCGGCGCGGGCAAGCCGTTCCTTGGCCTTTGCCTCGGGCTGCAGTTGTTATTCGAGAAGAGCGAAGAGGCGCCGGGGGTGAAGGGGCTCTGCGTGCTGCGCGGCGAGGTGAAGAGATTCCGTGGTTCGCGGTTCGTGGCTCGTGGATCGATTAACGGACTAAAGATCCCACACATGGGCTGGAATCAAATTTCCCGATTCACGAAACACGATTCACGGAACCCTGGCATATTGCGAGGCACGCCCGACGGTTCATATGTCTACTTCGTCCATTCATACTATGTGAAACCGAAGGACCGGAAGGTCATCATGACCACGACCGATTACGGCGTTACGTTCGTATCCGCTGTGCGCGATGACAATGTGTACGGCTTCCAGTTCCACCCGGAGAAGAGCCAGGGGCTCGGATTAAAGATACTGGAGAATTTCGTCAGGCTGACATGATCGCCATACCGGCTATAGACATAAAAGGCGGCAAGGTCGTGAGGCTTACCCAGGGTAAGTTCTCGCAGGAGACCGTCTATTCCGATTCGCCGGTCGAGACGGCGCGAAAATGGGCATCGTTCGGCGTCTCGATGATCCACATCGTCGACCTGGACGGCGCCAGGACGGGCAGCCTCAAGAATCTCGGCATCGTCAAAGAGATAGCCCGCAGCGTCAGTGCCGCCATCGAGCTGGGCGGAGGCATACGCGATGAGGAGTCCGTGAAGGCGGCCCTCGACGCCGGCGTCGCGAAGGTCGTCCTGGGGACGAAGGCGCTCGATGAGCAGTTCCTCTGGAACATCGCGGCAAAGTTCAGGGACAATCTCGTCGTCGGCATCGATGCCAGCGGCGGGCTCGTCCACACGAAGGGCTGGGTCTTCAGGACCGACATGAAGGCGACCGATCTCGCCCGTCGCATAGCGGCGCTCGGCATCAGGACGATAAATTATACCGATATCTCGAAGGATGGAATGCTCGAGGGACCCAACACCGACAGCCTCGGGGAGATGCTGCGGGTCGGCGCCCTGGACGTCATAGCCGCCGGCGGCATATCGACTATCGACGATATAAAGAAGCTGAAAGCGCTTGAGAAGGACGGTTTGAAGGGTGTGATCATCGGTAAGGCGCTCTACGAGGGAAGGATAGACCTGGCAGAGGCGGTAAGAGTATGCTCGCGAAACGAATAATCCCGTGTCTCGATATCAAGGACGGCCGCGTCGTTAAGGGCGTCAACTTCGTGCACCTGAAGGACGCCGGCGATCCCGTCCAGAACGCCGAATTTTACGACCGGGAGGGCGCCGATGAGCTCGTCTTTCTCGATATCACGGCCAGCCACGAGAAGCGCAAGACCACCGTGGAGCTCGTGAAGAAGGTGGCCGATACGATATTCCTGCCGTTTACGGTCGGCGGCGGCATTCGCGCGATAGGCGATATCCGCGACCTGTTGAACGCGGGCTGCGACAAAGTCTCGATAAACACGGCTGCCGTTAAGGACCCGGATTTCGTGAAGAAGGCGTCATCGAGGTTCGGGAGCCAGTGCATCGTCGTCGCGATAGACGCCAAGTGCAGGGTGAAGACGCGCTCTAAGCAGTCATGGGAGGTCTTCATTAACGGCGGCAGGACACCCACGGGCATCGATGCCGTACGATGGGCGAAAAAGATGGAGTCGTTCGGGGCCGGCGAGATACTGCTCACCAGTATGGACTATGACGGCACCAAAGAAGGATATGATATCGAGCTGACCAGGCTGATCAGCGGCTCGGTGCGCATACCGGTCATCGCATCGGGCGGCGCCGGGACGCTGGCGCATCTCTATGAGGCGCTGACCGAAGGAAAGGCCGACGCGGTGCTTGCCGCGTCGATATTCCACTACCGCGAGTACTCGGTCGGCGAGACGAAGGCATACCTGAAGAAGAAGGGCGTTGAAGTCAGGATATAGGATCCAGGGAGAAATATGGAAAAATTATTCAGTCTATTGAAGTTCAATGATAAGGGGTTAATTCCCGCGATCATCCAGGATGAGAAGTCGAGCCAGGTGCTCACGCTCTGTTACCTGAACCACGAGGCGCTCGAGAAGACGCTCGGGGAAGGGTTCGTCTACGTCTTCAGGCGTTCGAAGAACGCGCTGATGAAGAAGGGCGCCGCGAGCGGCTGCGTCCAGGCGGTCAAGTCGCTCTGTATAGACTGCGAGGGCAATTCCATCCTCCTGAAGGTCGACCAAAAGCTGGCCGGCTGCCACGAGGGTTTCTTCACGTGCTATTTCCGCCAGGTCGACAAGGACGGGAATATCAAAATACTGGGCGAGAGGCTCTTCGACCCGAAGAAGGTGTACAAATAATGTATTATCCGGGCAAGGCGGAATTCATTACACTGGCGAAGAAGGGGAATCTCATCCCCGTCTACACCGAGGTCGTCGCCGATTATGACACGCCGATCTCGGCCTACGCCAAGATAGATACCGACGACTATTCGTTCCTCCTGGAGTCGGTCGAAGGAGGCGAGAGGCTGGCCAGGTATTCTTTTCTCGGCAGCCGGCCGTCGGTTGTATTTTCCAGCAAGGGCACCAGGGTGGAACTGCGCGAAGGCACAACAACGAAGACGTTCAAGACCGACGATCCGATCGGCGAACTGAAGAAGGTCCTGTCGAAATACCGGTTTGTCAGCGTGAAAGGGCTCCCGCGGTTCACCGGCGGGTTCGTGGGATTCATGGGCTATGACATGGTCCGTTTCATGGAAGATATCCCCGACAAGAACCCCGACCAGCTGAAGATACCCGATTCCACATTTATGCTTACCGATACGCTTCTCATCTTCGACCACGTCGACCACAAGATCAAGGTCGTATCGAACGCTCATGTCACGGGATCGGCATCGAAGGCCTATGACGAGGCCCTGCGGAAGATAGATATTATTGCGGCACGGCTCAAGGCGCCCTGCACGAAAGAGATCCCGCCTTTCATGATGAAGCGTGAGTCCTCAAGGCTCGACCTGAAGTCGAACTTCGAAAAGAAAGAATTCGAGGATGCCGTTCGGAAGGCGAAAGACTATATCAGGAAAGGCGATATCATCCAGGCGGTGCTCTCGCAGCGGTTCCGTACACCGATCAAATCGCATCCGTTCCAGATCTACCGGGCGTTGCGCTCGATAAATCCGTCGCCGTACATGTATTACCTGAAGCTCAAGGATTTCTATCTCGTCGGCTCGTCCCCTGAGATCATGGTGCGGTGCGAAGAAGGCACCGTCGAGGTGCGGCCGATAGCGGGCACGCGGCCGCGTGGCTCTTCGGAGAAAGCCGACGCCGCGCTCGTCAAGGACCTCCTCGCCGACCCGAAGGAGCGCGCTGAGCACATCATGCTTGTAGACCTGGGCCGCAACGATATCGGCAGGGTCTGCGACTATAAGTCGGTGAAGGTCTCCGAGCTGATGACGATCGAAAAATATTCGCACGTGATGCACATCGTGACCGACGTCTCAGGCCGGCTGAAGAAAGATAAGGACGCGTTCGACGTGATACGGGCGACGTTCCCGGCCGGGACCGTCAGCGGCGCGCCGAAGGTCAGGGCGATGGAGATCATCGACGAACTTGAGAACGTCAGGCGCTCGGCATACGCGGGCAGCGTCGGGTATTTCAGTTTTTCCGGCAACCTCGACTGCTGCATCACGATACGCACGATACTGATCAAGGCCGGTGTGGCGTTTATCCAGGCCGGCGCAGGTATAGTCGCCGACTCGAGGCCTGAGAAAGAATACCAGGAAACGATCAATAAGGCGAAGGCATTGGTGAAAGCTATCGAGATGGCGGAAAGAGGGTTCGCATGATCCTGGTCATCGACAATTACGATTCATTCACGTACAATCTCGTCCAGTATCTCGGCGAGCTGGGCGCGGACCTCAAGGTCTTCAGGAACGACAAGATCACGATCGAGAAGATAAAGAAGCTCAAGCCGCGCAAGATACTCATATCGCCCGGCCCCGGCCGGCCGAAGGACGCCGGAATATCCGAGGAGGTCATCAGGGTATTCGGCGCGAAGATCCCTATCCTCGGTGTCTGCCTCGGCCATCAGGCCATCGGCGAGGTTTTCGGCGGTACAATAGTCGGCGCCAAAAAGCTCATGCACGGCAAAACCTCATCGATACGACACGACGGCAAGGGTATATTCAAGGGAGTCGCCAATCCGTTCGAGGCGACACGGTATCACTCGCTCATCGTCGAGCGTACAAGCTTCCCGAAAGTCCTTCGCATCACTGCCGAGACGAAGGATAAAGAGATCATGGCTGTGCAGCACAGGCAGTATCCGATATACGGCGTCCAGTTCCACCCCGAGTCGATATTGACATGTGAGGGTAAGAAGTTGCTGGGGAATTTCCTTAACATAAGGTGAACGTGATGATACGAGAGGCGATAGAGAAGGCGGTCAGGCGCATAGACCTGACCGAAGGTCAGATGCGTGAAGTCTTCGGCGAGATCATGTCGGGCAAAGCGACGTACGCGCAGATAGGGGCTTTCGTGACCGCCCTGCGGATGAAGGGTGAGACCGCCGAAGAGATCACGGGCGCGGCGCGAGTCATGCGGGAGAAGTCGATACACATTAATGCGGGCACTTCCGCCGTCGACATAGATCGCGACGATATCAATATCGATGATGAGACGATCATAGACACGTGCGGCACGGGCGGCAGCGGCACCAACACTTTTAATATTTCGACCACCGTCGCGTTCGTCGTGGCCGGCTGCGGGCTTAGGGTAGCCAAGCACGGCAACCGCGCCGCGTCGAGTGAGTGCGGCTCGGCCGATGTGCTCGAGGCGCTCGGTGTCAAGCTCGACATAACCGCAGACATGGTCCAGCGCTGCATTCTCGAGGCGGGCATCGGCTTCCTCTATGCGCCGCTTTTCCACAACGCGATGAAGTATGCCGTGGAGCCGAGGAAGGAGATCGGTATACGCACGATATTCAATCTGCTCGGCCCTCTCTCCAACCCGGCCAATGCGACGAGCCAGGTCCTCGGCGTCTATGATGCCGCCCTTACCGGGACGATGGCGAGCGTATTGAAGAACCTCGGGTCGAAACGCGCGTTCGTCGTCCACGGCATGGACACGCTCGACGAGATCACGATAACCGGCAGGACGAGGGTCTCGGAGCTGAAGAACGGCAGGATCAGGACATATTTCATAACGCCCCAGCAGTTCGGCATCAAGCGTGCGCGCCTCGACGATATCGAGGGAGGCACTGCCAGGGACAATGCGGCGATAACAATCTCGGTCCTCAAGGGCGAACGGGGGCCCCGGCGCGATGTGGTCCTGTTGAACGCGGCCGCGGCACTCGTTGCCGGCTCGGCCGCCAAAGATATGAAGGCAGGCATCGTGCTTGCCGCCGGGTCGATAGATTCCGGCAGGGCGCTTGGCAAGCTGATGAAGCTGATAGAGATAACGAACAGATGATACTCTCGAGGATAATAGAAGAGAAGCGGCGGGTGGTCGACGAGGCGAAGCGCGCCAGATCGAAGGAGGAGCTCATCAGGGAGATAAAGAACATCTCTGTGCAGAGCTCCTTCAAAAAATCAATTTCGCGGCCCCATCATGTCAATCTGATCGCGGAGATAAAAAAGGCATCGCCGTCGAAGGGAATACTGCGCGGCGACTTCCATCCTGTTAAGATCGCCGTGACGTACCAGGCGCATGGCGCCTCCGCCGTCTCGGTCCTGACCGATGAACGTTTCTTCGAAGGGAAGCTCGAATATATTAAGATGGTAAAGGAGAACATATCGCTTCCGGTCCTGAGGAAGGACTTCATCATAGACGAATACCAGATATACGAATCGGTGGCCGCCGGGGCCGACGCGATACTGCTGATTGCGGACCTCCTGTCCGCCAACGAAATGAACGGATTTTACGAGCTGGCGACTTCGCTGGGGCTCGACGTGCTGATGGAAGTGCATAATGAAGAGGATGTCGAGAAGGCGCTTGCGACGGGCGGACATATCATCGGCATGAACAACAGGGATCTGCACACGTTCAAGGTGGACCTCGGCGTGACGCAGAAACTGGTCCGGCTGCTGCCGGCGAATATGATCAAGGTCTCGGAGAGCGGCATCAGGAGCTACGAGGATGTGATGTTCCTGAAATCGCTCGGTATCAACGCGGTCCTGATAGGCGAGGCGTTCATGGAGTCGAGCGACATCGCCGCCACGATGCGCGACATAATGAGGTTTTAGATGACGAGGATAAAGATCTGCGGGATGACGAATAAGATTGACGCGCTCGCGGCTGCAGCGCTCGGCGTCGACATGCTCGGTTTCATCTTTTACGCGAAGTCGAAACGCTATGTGGATCCCAGGGTCGCCGAAGACATCATCAATGAGCTTCCGGAGTCGATAGCAAAGGTCGGTGTCTTCGTGGACGAAGACAAGGAGAAGGTCCTCGATATCGCCCGGGACGCCCAGCTTGACGTGCTCCAGTTCCACGGCGCTGAGACGCCCGAGTATTGCAGTTCATTCAGGCCTGACTACAAGGTCATCAAGGCGTTCAGGCTCAGGAACAGGAAGGACCTTGCGGCGGTAAACGATTACGATGTCGATTATTACCTGTTGGATACGCATAAGGAAGATGCGCCCGGCGGTACCGGGCAGACGTTCGACTGGAAGATGTGTAAGGATTTTGAATTCCTGAAGCCGGTGATATTGTCCGGCGGGCTCGCGCCTGCCAACGTAGGGCGCGCGATGGCTGAGGTGGTGCCGTACGGGGTCGATGTCGCGACCGGCGTGGAGCGCTCGCCGGGAAAGAAGGACCCGGAGCGCATGAAAAAGTTCGTCGAAGAAGTGAGAAAGGCTTAAGACGATGTTGCCCGACACAAGAGGATATTACGACGGTTTCGGAGGGAAGTTCGTTCCCGAGACGCTCATGGCCGCGCTGGATGATCTCCAGAAGCAGTACGCGGCCCTGCGGCGCGACAGGGCGTTCAAGCGGGAGCTCGGATATTATCTTACAGAGTATGCGGGCAGGCCGACGCCGCTTTATTTCGCGAAGCGGCTTACGGAGAAATGCGGCGGCGCGCGGATCTACCTGAAGCGCGAGGACCTCCTGCACACGGGCGCCCACAAGATCAACAACACGCTGGGGCAGATACTGCTCGCGGTAAGGATGGGCAAGTCGCGCATTATCGCCGAGACGGGCGCGGGCCAGCACGGCGTGGCGACCGCGACTGTCGCGGCGCTCTTCGGCCTCGAGTGCGAGATATTCATGGGCGACGAGGATATAAAACGCCAGTCGGTCAACGTCTTCAAGATGAAGATACTCGGCGCGAAGGTCACACCGGTCCATAGCGGCTCGAAGACATTGAAGGACGCGATGAACGAGGCAATGCGGGACTGGGTCACGAACGTCCGCACTACGTATTATGTGATCGGCTCGGTCGCAGGCCCCCACCCATATCCGATGATCGTCCGTGATTTCCAGGCGGTCATCGGCAAAGAGGCGCGCGCTCAGGCACTGCGGAAGCTGGGCGCTCTTCCCGACCACATCGTTGCGTGCGTCGGCGGCGGCTCAAACGCGATGGGGATATTCCACGCGTTCCTGAAAGACAGGGTGAAGCTTACCGGCGTCGAGGCCGCGGGGCTCGGCCTGAAGACGGGCCATCACGCGGCGACGCTGTGCAAGGGCTCGATCGGTGTCCTGCACGGTTCCAGGAGCTATATACTGCAGGACGACGACGGCCAGATAGAGATAGCGCATTCGATATCCGCGGGTCTCGATTATCCGGGCGTCGGGCCGGAGCATTCTTATCTTAAAGAAAGCGGCAGGGTGAAGTATGTCGCCGTTACGGACAAACAGGCGCTTGAGGCGTTCAAGATGCTGACCGAGATCGAGGGCATAATACCTGCTCTCGAATCCTCGCACGCGCTCTATCACGCGGCGAAACTCGCGCGGCGTCTGCCGAAGGATAAGAATATAGTCGTCTGCCTCTCGGGCAGAGGCGACAAGGATATAGATATAGTGAGGGGAGTGCTGTAAGCGCTGTCTAACCAGGTTAGACCTCTGAGCAAGCTCAAGATCTAACCTGGTTAGAATCGCCAGGTTAAGGTGATTATAGTACATATTTGACAAGTGGATACTATTAGTGTATACTTATAGTAGATACTAATAGGAGGCTATATTATGAGAGCACAGCATATCAATATCACGATCCCGATCGACTTGAAGGCGAGGATCGATGAGGAGTCAAAGCGTGAGCATATAGGAAGGAGCACGCTTATTCAGAAGGCCGTAGGCCTGTACCTCGAGCTTGTCAAGACAAGGCGGCTGAAGACGCTTCTTGCGGAAGGCTATAGCGAGATGGCGGGCGAGGCGGACAGGATAATGAAAGACTTCAAGATCCTTGATGACGAGGCGTTAAAGTATGTCGATTAAGCGGGGTGACATTTTTTATGTCGATCTGAACCCCGCGAAAGGCTCTGAGCAGGCAGGCAGAAGGCCGGTTCTCGTTATCCAGAATAATATCGGAAATGAGCATGCCCCTACCGTGATCATTGCTCCGCTCACGACGAAGAGTTTTTCTAAAGAATATCCTGTGAACGTGCACGTTAGGAAGGGAACAGCCGGCCTGAAGGAAGATTCCACAGTCCTGCTGTCGCAAATTCGCACTATTGACAAGACGCGGCTGGAGAAGAAGACAGGCGCTCTCCCGGTCGATGCGATGGAAAAAGTTGACGACGCGATCAAGGTAAGCCTGGGATTATAGTAGAGAAGTAGTAGTTATTGCTTCGGGCGGCGAATAGAAAATATGAGTGAGCGAAAGGTGTAATATGGACATTAAACCGAATCTGCAGTTCTCGGTGCTGTGCGACGATGTGAGGCGCGAGGATAACGGCAAGTTCATGCTCCTGGGCCTGTTCGAGGCGATAAACGCGAAAAAGTTCCCCGCGACACACCCGACGCTCTTCGTCGTGAACAGGTGGTGCAAGGGCGATGGGCATTTCTCGCAGAAGGTGCGGATCGTCAACTCCAGGGACACGACGACCGTCTTCCAGACCGACGACCAGCCTTTTGAACTGAAACATATCGACCACCATCACACGCTTATCTCGAAGGTGAACAACATCACGTTCCAGGCTCCCGGCAAGTACTGGGTCGAGATATTACTGGGGGGCGACCTGGTCCTGAACTACCCGCTCATACTGAAAGAGGAAATACATGAACCCCGTTAGACCTGGTTCTAATGGGAATATAACAGGAGGCCTAACGGAGTGAACCGAATAGATAAAAAGTTCCGTGAACTGAGGTCACGAAAGAAGAAGGCATTCATTGCCTACATCACGGCCGGCGATCCGGACCTTGCGACTACCGCTAAGATTGTCGGCGCCCTCGAACGGTCTGGCGTCGATATCATCGAGCTCGGCATCCCCTTTTCCGATCCGATCGCGGACGGCCCCACGATCCAGGCAGCTTCCCAGCGCGCGCTCGAAAAATCGGTTACCATGAAGAAGATATTCGCCATGGTCTCGGCCTTGAGAAGGCATACCGGGATCCCGCTGGTCTTCATGACCTATTACAATCCCGTCCTGCGGTTCGGGATCGGCACCTTTATGAAGAGCTGCCGCGCCTGCGGCGTCGACGGTGTTATTGTGCCGGACCTGCCGAGCGAAGAGGCGAAAGAACTCATAAGAGCCGGCCGCGCGGCAGATGTAGCGACAATATTTTTGGTAGCCCCGACGTCGACCAGGCAGAGGATAGACAAAATTACTGCGGATTCGAAAGGTTTTATATACTATGTTTCCCTTACCGGTGTGACAGGCGCAAGGGCGAGGCTCCCCGAAGATATATTGTCGAAGCTGAAAGTGATAAAGTCGATGACGAAGAAACCTGTCGCCGTGGGCTTCGGCGTATCGAACGCGGTCCAGGCCCGGCGCCTCGCGAAGGTCGCGGACGGCGTTATCGTCGGCAGCGCCATCGTGAAGATCGTCGGCGAGAAGAAGAATATAGTGCCGAAAATCTCGACATTTGCGGCAAAACTTGCGAAAGCCATCCACAATGCATAAACGCTCCACGCTCCACGCTTCACGCACCCCGGGCAACGTGTTTGCCGTGATACTCATCGGCGGAAAAGGCAAGCGTCTGCGCCCGCTGTCGACCGACGAACGGCCAAAGGCGTTCCTCTCTGTCACCAGGAACAGGCGGACGATGTTCAGGAACACCATCGACAGGATCCGCCGGATCATACCCGATGACAATATCGTTGTGGTCGCCAGCAAACTCCATTCGAAACTTGTCAGGAAAGACGCGCCCGCCATAAAGCGCTCCAACCTGTTGCTGGAACCCGCCTCGCGCAATACCGCGCCCGCCATTATGCTGGCCGCCGCGTCTATAGTCAAGCGCCGCAAAGACGCGGTGATTGTCGTGTTGCCGACGGATCATTATATTTCGGAGGAGGCCAGGCAGCTCGAATGCCTGCGCAAGGGCATACGGTTCATGCAGGACAGAAGGACCGGCATCGTCGTGCTCGGACTCAAACCGAGATATCCCTCGACCCAGTTCGGCTATATCAAGCTGAAACCCGGCAGGCTCGCCGAAGAGGCAGGCCAGGTGTACCGGGCGGAAAAATTCGTTGAAAAACCGGAGGCGGCTACGGCCATTAAGTACTTAAAGAGCGGGAAATACCTCTGGAACTGCGGCATCTTTATATTCGATGCTCAGCACTTCATCGGGGCGGTTAAGAGGCATGCCCCGAAGATATATAACATCCTGAAGAGCGGTACGGCCAGCGCCGCCGCGTACGAAAAATTACCCGACATATCTCTCGACTACGCGATCATGGAGAAGGCGTTGCACGTATATTGCGTCAAGGGCTCGTACGGCTGGAATGATGTCGGAAGCTTTGGCGCGCTGAAAAAGGTCCTGCGCCGCGAAGGGCGCTCATTTGTCGAGAAAGACGGGAAGGTATTGAAAATACCGTGAGGATAATGGCGCTGGACGTAGGCACCGTGCGGATAGGCGTCGCTATAAGCGACGAGCTCTTTATCACCGCGCAGGGCATCGAAACGATACGCTGTGCGGATCTGAAGAAGGACCTGGCAGAGATAGCCAGGCTGGTCGCGGCCAATACCGTATCGGAGATCGTTGTCGGC